>Ga0306907_1000620_pt1 | contig 14450 bp, 18 predicted proteins | sample AntRauTorcE11898_FD_190415 | JGI IMG/M metagenome (GOLD analysis project Ga0306907, IMG submission 190415) | Saline lake microbial communities from Rauer Islands, Antarctica - Metagenome Torckler E11 #898 (v2) (version 2) | ecosystem: Environmental > Aquatic > Non-marine Saline and Alkaline >... | reverse complement strand
CATCTCAATGTTGCCATTATCTTTTAGACGAAACTCACACTCAGTGCTTTGACCTATGTTGTTGGTGATAACCATGTCTCTTGTTGAGTGAGTCCACTTCCGTTTTGCAGGGTCATTGACGGCATCCTTGAAAGGAAACAATCCGGGTATTGCGATAGCGTCTCTAATACTAAACCTACGCTTATCTTGTGGAAGGTATGTCTCGCTTCCTGTGGAGGCTTTGAAAGCGTCAGTTGACCTTTGCGAGAACACACACAACACTATGTCACCAACATCTATAGGGAAGGTCATAGACGCCTTCTTAGAGGCTGGGAATATTAGTGGCACGTTCAGTATAGTTGGTTGACTCTTTGATGTTCCGTCTGCTAGGACTTTGTCCGCTAATGGTTGTACATCAACCCTTTGGTCTTCGAGTTGAACCCTTACGGTAACAACACGGCAAGCAATGGATGTGTACATTTCTGATGTTTTAGAACTATAAAAGTTTTCTAGAACACTGCTTAGTGATAATTCCTTCACTGGTTTTCCTCCGTAGTGCCTTTTCTTTTTGAACAAACGCAAGTCATAATCCAATCTCTACCACGGTAGTCTCCTTTAAACTCTATTTCCTCTACCCTGTAAAACTCAGATTCGTCTTTATAATCAACCCTGACAAGTGATCCGGGTGTTACTGTTGGGTTAAGTAACGCCACAAATTTAACACCAAGCTTCTTATTTACATCTTCGCTGGAATCGGTATCTGATCCTGTCATAGGGTAAGGTCTATCTATCAATCCACTCGTCGGACTAATAATAGGAGCTGACTGCGTATCTGTTGACTCCACTGTATTTGAGTCGTTGATATACAACGTATTACTTTCCACCTTCCATTGAAGATTGTAGGCGTTGGCTATTTGGTTGAACATCTGTCTTGGCGTACCTGTTAAGGGATAACCGTAGATAACTTCGGACTCTAAGTTTTTACCCTTATACACACCTTTGGCTATGCTAGTTGTCTTTCTGACAGCTTCAAACGCATCTTCAATGTTACCACCTTCGGGCACAAGTTCAGATATTATTTTATGGGTAAGCTCAGAAAAGGAAGGAGATAAATCAATTGTGGTTATTCTGTCAGTCCCGTTCTTGACTGTTGCAGCATCAACAACCTCTCCGTAGAAAAGCCTTACAAGGCTACCTGCGTACCCACAAGAAAAGATTGCAACTGGGTAGTCTGTTTGTAGAAATGTTAATGATTCGTCCGATAGATTGTACACCTTCAGAGAACACTTGTCAACCTTGTCCTTGTTATTAACTGACTTCTTTATTTGAAACTGAACCTGAAGATTGTTGATAGAAATACCATCACCAGTTGCAGAATCACCTATCTCTAGTGAGTACTCTCTATCAAAAAACTCCATATTAGGACTCGCTCTCGTCGTTGTAGATATAAAAGAACTCGTAAAATTCCGATGGTTTCTCTATATTACCCTCAATATCTTGTGGGTCTACATCTGTTATAGGTGTAAAGAAAAAACCACCCGACAGATTATCTAATCTATAGTCTGAAAAAAGCAACGAATTTGGTGTTAGCCTTTGCCCAGACACTAGCGTATTTTTTCTAGAATCTTTTAAAGTAAAAACCCAAGTGTCAGTTCTTTCTAAGAAAAGAAATTTTAGCTGATATTTATTCCCTTCTAGTGTGGTAGAGTAGGAATAAAAGGTTTCATCAAACAAGGGTAGTTTTAAATATTTTAAAGCCATGTATACCTCTCTTATAGTTAAAGACCAAAAGCAGCCGTTATGTCACCCAACGAGACATCTTCACCGGGAACTAAACTCCTGAGTACTGTACGATCATTCTCGCCTTCGTCAGCAGCAACCTCAACAGTAGACTTATCGCCCTTTGCCGCTTCTTCTTTAACTTGATTTTGTTGGTCTTCTGCGACATCAACAGGAACTCTTGTTTCCAGTAGTTTAGCAAAAGTTATTTGCTCAAGTGTAATATCAAACGCTAGTGCGTCACCAGTTTCTGTGGATTCCTTTATCGTTAAATTTGTTATAACAACATCTACAAGGAAGCTATCAACTACAGCGCCATCATTAAATTCAAATACCGACAATACATCCCTGTTTAAATAAAGACTTTCAAGTTTTAAAAATGAAGCCTTCTCTGTGTAGGAATCTTTTCTGTTTTCAGAAAGGCCAGTTACTTCTGGGAGTGTGTCCGAGAAGAATTGACCAACCACATCTGGAAGTAGATTTGTGGGATTGTCATCATTTGAAACTTGAATCTCTGGCGCAATATCGCTATCAACAACAATCTGACCAATCCCAATAAAACCCCTATCTTCAGAGGATAACCTTGGTTTTGAGAAATTAAAGTCAGCTCCACTCAAGAACCCAGTTATACTTAGCTTTGGGTTTTCTTGAGTTATGTGATCAGATATGACACCAAGACCATCTACAGGATGCTGGCTAACTTTACTGGATAGTGTTTGAGAATATTTTGTGACAACATCTAGATAAATGAAGTCACTGTTTTTATTTTTTAATATAATCAACCTGAGTCTCCTAAGTTATCATTAGTTTGTCGTAGTTGGGCTTGAATGTCATTTGCGTCATTGACTCCCTTAGTGACTTCCTCCCTATCTGGGTTGCCCGTAAAGTAGATGTTCTGCGTCAAAGGTGGTATGTCTTCCCTTGGGGTCAAAGGTTTTAGCGGAGTAAGTCCGTCTCTTATAGAAGTCTCATTATTTCCCTGCTGAGCGGAATCAAGATTCTCTCTCATGCTGTTTGTTTTTTCTGAGGGTGTTAGTAGATTACCTAGGTAGTTTGCTCTCATAACATACTGCTTAAATATTGGAGGCATGTTATTTGTTTTTGTTAGTAGACTACCTAGGTAGTTTGCTCCCATGCTTTTTGTTTTTGTTAGTAGATTACCTAGGGAGTTTGCCTCCTTACCAGCCTCAGTCCCTTGCTCTCTATCGGGGTTTCCAAGGGAGTTGAGGGTTTGTGTAATTGCCGTAGATCCTATTGGTGAGCCGGGAACAAAGTTATCTCTCATGGCACTTGTCTTATCTGACGGTGTAGCCCCTACAAAATCTGCTATCTTGTTCCCCAGCCAGTTTGTTCCCATAGCATACTGCTTAAGTATTGGAGGCATGTTATTAACATTCATGATGGAGTCAATCTCTTTCTTGACCCCAGCGTTTCCACCAAACACTTGTTGGTATACACGACTACCGTAATTTTTACCAAACCAATCCTGATCTTGCTTTCCTTTAAGCAATCTATTTCTTTCCTGTGGGCTGCTTGCCGAGCTAATCCTACTCTCGTAGTTTATCTGAGCTTTCGTCTTGCCACCGAGCATTACGTTAAGATCATCTAGTAACCTTATTGTCCCTCTTAAGAAATCGTTCAGCGTTGTATCAAATGATCCAAATAGTCCCTCACCAACCAACTGACCTAGATCGACGAAGCGATCAAAAACAGTACCTAACAGTGTAAACAATGATTCAAAAACACCGAAGATATTACTCTTAGTGAGATCTTCATCATCGCCAAGCAAATGACCAATCAAACTATCTCGACCTGTCAGATACCCTGTGAAGTCTTCAAGTAGCAGTAGTACGGCACCAATTACAGTCATCGCTCTAGTGAAGGGTAACGCAAGTAATGTAGCGACAGCACCAAGAGCAAGTACATCACCCTTAGCCATTCCAATGCTGTTTGAAAGGCTTTCAATTAATGTCGATAGATCCGAAAGAAGACCTAGAGGTAGTCTAAGGAGGATACCAACATACTTCCAAGCTTCACCAAAAGCTTGTACCAAAGGAGTCATATCTTTAAAGAATGAAGCCATTGTTTTAAACAAACTAGCCTGACCTTTTTCAAAGCCAGCCTCAGAGAAAACCTTAACCATATCGTTAAATACGTTAGCCAGTCTTCCTTGCTCCGCAGATGAGTCTTTAATTGACTCTGCAAGAGCACCACCGACACGAGCTTTCTCCATAAGCAGTCTAGCGAACTCTGGAAGAGCTTCTAGAGAATTAACCTCACCATCATCCATCATATCGAAAAGCTTCTCAGTGTCGCCACCAGAGACTGCTTCAGCCATGATTTGAATAGCAGCAGGGAACTTCTCACCCAATTGCATTTTAAGTTCTTCTGAATAAACCTGACCTTTGTTAAGCATCTGCTCAACAGCTCTCATAGAGCCTTTCATGTCTTCGTCACTCAAACCCATAACACGGCTGTATTCAGCCATACCTGTGAAAATACCTTGGACACCGTCTGTAGACATACCTGCCGTTGTACCAGCAGCAGCCATTTTAAGGTAAGGGTCTGCTTGGCTTCTGTAGTCAAAACCAATTCTGTTACCTAGATCTTTAACAAATCCCAACTGTTCTTGACCCTGCTCCTTTCCTTGGAAAACTGCTGTAGCCGCTCTTTCCTGACCAATTAACTGTTGGTTTACTTGGTTAAGTTTACTAACACCAAAGACACCAGCAAGAGCTGGGAGTGCCCCCCCACGCATAGCGCCAGCAGCACCACCAGCAGCGATACCCCCACGAACTCCTGCGCCTCCTTCTCCACCACGACCTCCTGCGCCTCGCATACCATCTCGGTTTACACCAGTCCTAACACGTATTCTTGTGTTATTCTCAACATACCTAATAGCATCCTTCATTTCACGGAGAAGTGCGCTTCTATCTACAACAAAATTTCTTAAAGTTATCTCAGGAGCAATACCCTTACCACCTGCTACCTTCATCCTAGCTTTTAAAGCTCTGTGTAGTCTGGTGTTAAAATCTGCACTAAAACTAAAGCGAGAAATATTTACCCGAATATTGGATAAAGATTGCTCACTCATTCTTCTAGCTTTAGCTTCTAGTATATTTAGTTGTTTATCAACTTTTACTATGTCGGCTTGATTTATTCTAAAACCAAACGTAGCAAAAAACTCAGCCATCTGACCAGCAGCCATGATATTACCTCTTCTTATTCTCTAATTCTTGTAGTCTACGACTTTCATCTTGCATCGTTTTTTGTACATCAACGATTTCAAGCATGTTGTAGAAGTCTGTAATACTATAAACAGTTTGTAGTTCGTGTAAGGTACACAGCTTAGGCTCAAAAAGGAGTAGAGACATCACCCGAGTGTCTTGGGAAAAGCTTTCTGCTACCTCCTTCTCTAGTTTGCTGGGTGGCTCAGAGGACTCTTTTATCCTTCTTCTGAACCTAGCATCGTAAAAACCGACCCGAAGTTGAACAACACGATTTCCTTAAGCAATTGGAATAGTTCCATGTACTTGCCAGCAAAATCATTATCAAAGTTAATTGCTACGCTATTCTTTGTAGCTCCACGAGTAACCATAGCTTCAATCATACGCTCATCGACCTTGTCAATGTTCTCTGCAAGTTTACTCATCGCAATTGAGATAGCGCCTGACTCATCTTCAACACCTGCCTTTGAAATCTCAGCTAGTGCTGGAAGGATTACTTGGGCAAGAGCCTTTTGATATTTAAGCCCTTCAATAGCACCGAATTGGTTTAAGATGTAGTTGTTACCGTTTACTGTAACTTCTTTTTGTTCCCGCATAATTTATTTCCTCATATTTTTAATTTAGAAATTGTCTACAGCAGTAGCGAATGAACTTCCACTCAACTTGGCATTACCACCGACCCGGAAAAGATCGGTTGACAAGCAGATTATATTCCAACTACGATAGACAATGTCACCTGAATAATTTGTCTCTGGATAGCCTTCTATAAAAGCTTCCCTACTTACTATCTTACTACTCCCAAGCCCATCTGTCAAGTCTAATGTGAGCCTTGCGGAATTTGTTCTCAAATCTTCCTCAAGTATTTGTGTTAAAACATCATTTACGAGGGACGTTTGGATGATGTCTATAGTAACAGTGCAGGAAGAATCTCTATTACGCTGTCTGCTATTTTTGCCCCGGATGCCTTTTATTAACGAGAAGGCAGGAGAATTTCTTGAAATAGAAATCTTCTGAAAACCTGTGATCTTGTACCCCGAGATCTTAAGACCAATCTCGGATGGGCTGTATGTGTTTACTTCGAAAGCCATTTTACTCTCCTAGTTATAGTGTGGCAAAAGCGCCTAACGTAATGTTGGCCAGATCTTGGAGTGCTGTTGCTGCATCCTCATTACCACCAAAGTTAGTAATACACTGCGTTGCCTGAATAACCCAAGCTCTTGTTGTTACAGTCTCAGAGAAAGACAGGTCTGGTACTTCTTTAACCCAGCAGGTTGGGCCTAGCAATAGGCTTGTACCTAACTGATCTTTCACAAAGATAGGAAATTTACCGTACTGTGTCAGAGAGTCTCCGGTAACCAAAGCATTTAGAATATCGTTTGTTGGGCTTGTTGATGCAAGATTCAACGTTATTGTATAAGTATCATCTTTAATAAAAGTTCTTGCAACTTGACCATCAGATGTTCTTTTTGTCTTGTACGGTTGTACGTCTTTAGATATGGTTATAAAAGAACTTTCGACAAAACCATCCACTCGGTAAAAACCTGCAAGAAGTACTACTACGTCCGCTGGTGAATAACTTCTTAGTGCCATTTTTATTTCTCCAATAAAAAAGGGAAGGAAGCAGTTGCCCCCCTCCCTTTAGGATGTTTGAGCTATTACGCTCTCCATTTGTCCTCAACAACACCACCAAGTTGCTCGAAAGATTCGGCGTCTTCAGGTGTGAAGTTGGCGTTACCACCAAACGTAGCGTCAAGACGAACCGCTTGTATTGACCATTCACGCAGTTGCATAGTGTTACCAAAAGAGGCATCAGGTACAACCGAAATGAAGGCTTCTTCAGCAAAGAACAGGCTTCGACCTGAGTTATCTTTTACTGTGATAGCAAACAAGCCGGACGAATCTCTGTTTGCTTTATCATTAAGATATAGCTGAGAGAGAATGTCGTTACTATTTGAAGTTTGTTGTAGAGGCAACATAATCATTGCAGATGTATCGGCTTGATAGATACGAGAGTTTGTATCATCAGCACCAGTGTACAGACTGTATGTATCGCTGTTTCTCTCTACCGTTACAATGCTATCCTCAGAGAAACCACTCACAATGTGTGAGAAGGTTCCTTGAGAGATAACTACCGTAACGTCTTGTGGACTAAAGGTAGATGTATATTTACTAGCCATTGTGTGCTACTCCTTATTATACAGTTACAGTACCGCGAACTGTAGTGAAGTGGATGGCACCTGCAAGACGACCTTCGAAGGAGATTCCTTCAAGTGTACGGGTAGCTCTCAGGTTTGGATCAAGTGCGAGTACGTTCGGCACTGTGACTTTAGGCTGTGGATTAGGTGCAAGACCTCCGTTTGTAATACCTTCTGCAAGAACTCTTCTAATCTCATTCTCGATGATAGTCACACCAGCTTGAGTGTAAGGGATCTTTTTAGTATTAACCAGACGGAAGAAGATGCTTTCACGCATACGGGCTTCTAGCCAGTCTACAAAGATGATTACGTCAATATATTCACCACCTGCCATAGTTCCTTCAGACGTCACTGCAACGCCTCCTACACGCTCGTATGTGTTAGCATTACTAGCTTTTGCAGCGTTTGCTTCTGTTGAAGTAATCCTACTTACAGTTGCGCCAGAAAGGGACTTAAACTTCCAAGTGTTTGAACCCGGTTGCTCTGGTAGTTGCCCACCAATCCAAGCTGCTTCTGGATATTCTGTATCAGCCGTTGCTGAGTATAGAACAAACGTTCTTTGATAGCCGAGATCAAACAATTGGGTTGCAATGTCTGTTAAAGCACCGCTGTCTAAAACGTCAGCAGAAGCAGAGGATGTTCCAAAGACTTGTGAACGTGCTTCCATAGCCCCTGCTAGTGCAAGAACATCAGCAACAACGTGAGTTTCAGCAACCATAGCATACCATTCATTGTTGCTATCACTTACATTATCCAAAGCATCTACCCAAGTTTCTGTTGAAACAAAAACTGAAGTAAACTTAGAAGAAGCAGTGAAGCTATACTGAGTACCAGCAACATCTGGTTCAATAGTGAAAGTACCGTCTATGTTGTCTGTGAATGCAATAGTACTTATACCAGCAGAGTTGAAGTCTGCACTAATCAAGGCTACAGCAGCCGTTGCGTCGGCAGCACCAGAAATATCTGTAGTTACTTCTTCACCGTCATAGGTAAGTGTAACTGAACCTGTTGCATCATCGAGAGTAACTTCTACGCTTTCTGCGTACCGTTTACCAACAACAATGGATTGTGGTGTGATCTGTTGACCAAATAGTTTAGTTGCAGCAATATAAACGTTACTATCTGATGAAAAGTCATTAGATACTTGTGCTATACTGCTGTATGATCTTGCTCTGTCAGTAAAGTTACTGTGTGTTGCAAGAAACATAGGGATATTAAATGCCGCTCTAGATACAGCAGTTGTTTCCCTAGAGATTTGAATATCAATAATGTCTGTTAGGACAGTCATTGTTTAACTCCTTAGCTAAGGTTGTTAATTTATAGTGGGTGTCCAAGAAACTTCTTCGATTATATCAATCGGTTGCGTAGTTTCTACGGCGTATGAGAAAATTACATCAAGGACAAAGTTATCTATCCAATCTGTATCCCTTTTTTCAGGTACTCTCCGAATCTCACCCTTTCTCATAATAGCGAGACTTTCTGTACCAAAATAAAACCTAGATGCAGGGTTGTCAGCTACAGTTTCAAACTCGTAAGCTAAGTTCCCAGCATCATCCCCGACGAACATAAACCTCGTAGTTACTTCATAGACACTTCCAGAGGTTATATCAGTTGCGGAGGCATAGGTACTCTCATACTCCATACCGATCTTATTTGTTCGGATAATGTTAATAGAACAGTAAGAACCTCTTGGTTCATGACCACTCTGATGCGAATATATCAATTCGTTATTAGGCAGAAGGTTTTTAGAAGAATTATAGATAGCTTGTCGAACTGAATCATACAGGTTCATTTATCTTCTCCTTCATAATACCGATTGCCTTTGTGTGGTTCAGGATGCCCATAGTGTAGTTTAAAACTTTCATTACACGGTAGGTGTCGCCTTCCCACTCAAACTCGTCAGGGCCATTCTCATTCTCTTCTTCACTAAATATAGGTGAAGACGAATAGACCTTAACCTTCTTCTTAGACCTATCGGCATACTCAAGAATCATTGTTTCTTTGTAGCCAGCAGGTTGTATGTTAACTATAATTTCAACATCCGTGGAGGCTGTTTCAACCCACACACCATCAATATAGCTACCACCTGTTGCGTTAGGTCTCTTTAAAGTGAGGGGTACGCTGCCTGTTGACTGAAACCCGATAAATTTACTTGTAAACATTAAGTGCCTCTTTTCAATCTATGAGAAACAGATTCAACCATGACGCCAGTATGATAAAGAGGATCGTTAAATCCTTTAATATCGGCCCACCATTGACTGTTTCTTCCGGGGTAGTCTAGTATTATCTCCTGCAATGCAAAAGAAAACTCTTCACCTAATTCATTCATATTTTTTATGAATGGACTCTTAGGATTTAGTATCAGCAACATGAAGAATTGTCTAGCTTTAGTTGGAAAGGTTTTTTCTGCGTAGCTTACAAAGTCAACTGTCATGAAAGGTCTTGACGGAACCTTGCTAGTACCATAGTCGTTCATCATAGCGACTTCAGCGACTTGCAGGTTGTTGTTGTCAGGGCCATACTTTTTGTTGCTGAAGAAGCCAACTTCAATACTTCTTCTATCAAACCTACGCAGTCTTCTTTTAAGTTTGTCCCACTCTCTCGTGTTAGATCTCAAACGCCCCGTCATACTTTATTTCCTCATAAACGTGTTCGTTTGTGCTGAAACCTAGGTACACCGTTGGACGAGCATTATCAGTGTTCTCGTCGTTCTTAAGCATATCTGATTTAGAGATACCACCCGCGTAAGGCATTGGTAGAATACCGCTGAAGTTAGGGTTGTTCACAAGCTCTAGGAGGTAATCTTTGTAGTTCTTAAAGAACTCATTGCCATATACTTCTATGTCGCCTGTGCGCTCTCTGGTGTACCTTGTGATATTTGCTAGGATGTACCTAGAAGCCTCTATTGCAGCTTGTCTTTCGTTACTATTGTTTTTATCCAGTACATACGTATATGTTGAATCATCAAGGAACTCATACACAGGATCAGTATCACCTGTGACCAGCCGAACTCTATCTGTAGGATTGTTTACCGGATCGCCTGTAAACGCCATAATTATTTCTCCACTTCAGACCAATACCACTTTAATACATAGTTACCGGGGACAGTTGAAGACAGGTTTGTAATCCTAACCATCATGTAGCTGTTTTTTACCATGATAATAGGAAAAGCTTGACTGGCCGAAGACCCTGTACTCCCTTTATTACCAGCCCCTGTGGAGGAACTGCCAGCAACTTCGTCGTAATCTACAAGAGTTCCGTCAGTTGTCAGTGTTGGGCTCTGCCAAATCATCGCCTGATTACCACCAGCAAAGTCACCATTTCTGTTAGATATTCTTGATGGCATGGCGGCACCCTCACTTGAAAATGTGGGGCTAGAGAAAACCTCATACTTAAGGTTTGCACCTCTTCCTGAGAATGATCTCCCATGGAAAACCGTATCAACACCGCTTGGCACCTCAACTAAGTATTCTTGCACACCAGATGTGGCTAGTGTTTTAAAATCAAAAAACTGGAAGGATAACCCATCAAGTAGTTCTACTGTTGGATGATCAACAGAAATTTCCGTGTAGTAGTTGCGAGCCATGTTATATAATCTCCTAGTTTATTATAAAAGATACTTTAGTAAATACCCTTTACAATAATAACGAAGGAGAGGGCGAACCCTCCCCCTTGTTAATTAACTTCTTAGTTAGAAGAAAAACCTCTTACAACAACTTGCGGTCTACGCAGCATGTTGATAAAGTTAGACTCTGACTGAAGAACGATTTCTTCATCACGGTCGCCCGGATATTCAAATACATAGGCTTCTTCACCATTTGTGTTAACAAAACTAAATTTGTTAGCAGGTGAGAAGTAAGTCTTGAACATATCGTTAACACCAAGAGGCAGGAAGTAAGCATCATTCGCAGGAATAAGTGCTGTACCATTGTACTTGCCACGGTATTCGATGTAACGGATGCCACCATGATCGAACTCACGGTAAAGACCACTACCAAGACGCTGACGAGCAGGGTCTTGTGTTGAAGCGTAATACTTGTAAGCTTCTTTTACACCAGCCTGTGCGATCAGCTTGCTGAAGAACTCAGGTGAACAAAGAGCAACAATACCTGTGACGATGTCGCCATTCAGTACATTGTCTTGGATATCAGCAATGATTTCTTCGCCTTTTGCGATAACGTCAGTAGTACCAGTACCAAGCACAAAGTCTACTTCTTTACGGGTAATACCGAAAGAGGCATACCAGTCAACAGAAACTGTGTTGTTAGGTGCGTAAATAGTACCAGCAGTGATAGCTTGCATACGAGCAGCTTCAAGGGTAACTGAGTGATTACGACGAATTGTTTCTAGCTTACGTCCACGAACCATACCAAGCTGTTCTTCAGCACTTGCTGAACCGTAGGCACGTTTACCCTGCACATCTTCTGGCTTGATATAGTCATCAAGTGGGAAGTGAGGAATCGCAAAGCTGTGAAGCTCTCTAGTGTAATCTTTGTTCATGTTGTTGCGTTCACCACGAACACGGTCAGTAAGAAGTGCCAGAGACTGGTCAATTTTCTCAACTGTGATAGTGTGCTGTGCAACACCGTCTGCTTCGAAAACGCCAAGTTCGTTCAAAAGACCCCAAGTGTTTGGGATAATAAGAAGTTCTTCGGTATAATCGACTAACTCAAACGGTTTGTCAAAACTACGGACTGTAGCCATTATGTAATACTCCTAAAGTATCTAATTAAAGTTGTGTGTCTACGTTGATGCCAAGGGCTTCAAGGTTTGTTTTAGCAGCAGCTTCATCAACACCGGCCTTGAACACAAGCCCACCGTCAGATACGATAGCTGGGCCTTTGACAAGAGCAAGTACAACTGTGTCTGTAGATGCAGGGATGCTAATATCTTGTAGAACGATAGCAGCAGCTACTTCAGATCCGTCAACTGCGGATTCGTCATACTCAACGTATTTACCGTCAGCAGTGACTTTACCAAGTACTTGGCCAATCTTATATTCAATGTCAGATCCTTCGCTTACTGTTACAGCAAGACGGCAATAACCCTGTTCTGAATATAGTTCACGTTTAAGCATGTTACTTAGACGTAGGTTTTCTGTTGCAATGAGAGTCATATTTTGTTTCTCCAATAATACGTATTATTTAAGGATTAATTATTTTTTAGGGAAGCGGCTTTCAAGAAAAGCACGAGTGGCCTTGCCTTGGTCGCTAGTAACGTCTTCGCCTTCAGCGTCTGCGCCTTTTTCTACAAACAGTTCACTAGCTTCAGTGGCAGTATTCATAGCTTTTAGGGTTTCAATAGTAGAAACAAAAGATTCATCGGATAGGTCTTCGAATGATTTGAAAAGCACTTCAGCTTTCTCGTCATCTTTAACAGCATCCTTTAGAGCAGCTTTACGAGTTGCAGCTACCTGCGTTTTCTCTTTGGCTTTATAAGCTTCAATAGCTTCGTTAGCCTTAGTTAGCTCAACTCTAAGTGGAGCTACTGCCTTTTCGATATGTGATTCAAGGTCAGCTTTTTGAATCATATCTGTAGTTTTTTCAGACATTTTAGTTAAGTCCTCTTTGGGTTTTTCGTTTTGTTTAGGAAGTTTTTTATCATCGGTTGATGAAGACAGGGCTTTTTCGATCAATAGCTGATCTTGTAGAAGTGTGTCGAACTGTTTTTCGCTTACTTCTGAAAGAGCCTTAGTCATATCTTCTGCTTTGAAAAGTGATTTCATAATCTCAACAGAGTCAATCTGGCTTTGGATAAATTCTTCGTAACTGTCAACCATCTGGTCTTCCGTCATTTCAGTTTCATAACCAAGGATACGAGCAAGAACCTCTGCATCTTCGTAATACAATCCGAAGAATCTTCTCAGAAACTCTTGAATGGTCATTGTTACGTTGACCATGTCTGCTTTCTCTACGAAGGATATTGGGATGCCTTTTGTAGATTTAGTAATAAGTGTTTTATAACCGTTTGCAGGTCCACCTTGGTGCTTACCTACTAGAGCTACGTGAGAACCTTCTTCTTCAAAGTTGAAGTTTTTAAGCCTACGTTTAGCTTTAATCGTCATTTGTTAAATCCTCATAATTGGCTGGGCAACTGATGCTAACACCGTTAATGTCGCCCGACTTGATCAGACTCCAAATATCGTCATCCACTACCTGCCAGACTTGTAACCAGCTACCTTTACTAACCAGTGTTTCTCCCAGATAGAACTCTGAAGGCGCAATGTAAGACTCTGCAATGAATGCATCCTCTGTGTCTGCCATGTGGAAGAGGTTAGCCTTGCGGCAGTGTTCATTGAAGCTGTGGCAAGCCTTAGTAACTTCTACGGAATTGTAGGTGTCACCTTGCAGGTCAGTCTCATCTGGTGAGAGAACCAAAAAGGTAGCTTGTTTTAATTCTTCATCAAATGCTTTAGAAACTGAGATACCGTCTTGACTTTTTTCTGTTATAACGGCACCATCGCCTTGACCAAAGCATTTAGATAAAAGGGCAGTTAAGCCCTCCATAAATTTACGTTCGTTATCCATAGTTACCCCGTATTGTTAGCATTGTTGGCTGAAGTATCTGTACTAGTAGGATCGTCAGAAGTTCCATTAGAAGAACCCTTACTCATACCATCACCTGCGCGTGTCTCCTGCTTAGGTAGCTCGTCTTTATTGACTGGAGCATCTTCGGCTTTTGGATCAACCTTAAACACAGATGTTCTAATCTTATTCATTACAGGTCTGTCAGCTTCAATAGCATTTACAGAGAAGATACGTTGGATAGCTTTTGAGTACTCTTCAAGATCAACTTCATCCAGCTTACCAAACTTAAAGTAAGGTAGTTCTGTATCTGACCAACCATTAAGCCTGAATGTTTGTGGGATAAGATCGTTGTTTAAAGTATCAGCAATTTCTTGAAGTCTGGCCTCAACAGCCATAGACATAAGGTTAGTCTTTGCGCCAGCAAGTGCAAAAGAACCTACTTGATCCTGACCCATTTTAAGGAAGTCAGCAAACAACAGTGTAAGTATCTTGTTGTCCCAGCGTCTAATAATCTTGTCTGTGTCGTATTGCTTGCCACCTTGAACACCCATAAGTTCGAAGTCAAACATAGGTTGCTTTGATTCCGGATCGTGGGCTTGTGGTAGAACTAGACCTGCTTGCTCGTTGTTGTGAATATTACGGATTATCTTTTGATAATAATCGTAAATAGCTTTCTCATCAGGAGTAGCATCTTCAGACATGTAACGAGGTGGAATCTTTATTCTCGTATATTCGACAGAGTT
>Ga0306907_1000614_pt1 | contig 14581 bp, 12 predicted proteins | sample AntRauTorcE11898_FD_190415 | JGI IMG/M metagenome (GOLD analysis project Ga0306907, IMG submission 190415) | Saline lake microbial communities from Rauer Islands, Antarctica - Metagenome Torckler E11 #898 (v2) (version 2) | ecosystem: Environmental > Aquatic > Non-marine Saline and Alkaline >... | reverse complement strand
GCGCCCCTTCATCGCGGGCACCCGGGTCATGTCACGCGTGCACACGTAGTTGCAGAACGCCTCGGCGTCGGGGCCCTTGACGCGGATGGGCCGCTCGACGGCCACGTTCCAGAGCGTGACGTCGTTGACCAGCGCCCGGTACTCGACCATGGCGCCGCCATCCTCGGGGCGGACGTAACCACGCGGATGGTACATGCGGTTGTAGACGGTGGCGCGCCAGCAACCGGCCTCGACCGACAGGTGCCAGTAAGCGGACTTGCGCACGCGGTTGGAGATCAACATGCGGATGCCGGGATCGCCGGTCTGGCGCAGGTTGATGGGGACGTTGCGATCGCTCTGGTCGATCGCGTGTTCATAATTGACGTTGGATTGGCTGGACATGATGTAGAACTCCTCGCCCGTTGACTGAGACCCGGATGCGGGCTGCGGGAGAGAAGGGTCGAACAACGCAGGTGAGGTAGCGGTACGGGCACCGGCGTAGCGTCTGAACGGCGGCTACACGGTCCACGCGCGACCGAGCCGGCCGCCACTTCACGCTGCGCAGTTGCCGCCGGGACACCCCGCCCGCTCGGACTTGCACTGCAGACACCCTGGAGGACTGCCGGTGAAACCCCGGAGCCTCCTGGCGGTATCCCATCGACGGCAGGTTTCCTGGCTCGCGGGTCATCGTCCTGCGTCCGCCTTCCCGGGGATTCCCCAGTGGCATCCGGACGTTCGACTCGCCGCATACAGTTGCGGGGGCAGCTCCGGCCCGGCTCCGTGGAGCCTTCCGGATTCCCTGTTCCCGCGCCGTGGCGCGGGCACCGTCGATGATTGGACGGTACGCCGAGTGGCGTCCTGTCCTGCGTTCCACGGACGACGCCGCGTTTATCCCGCGCGACATCGTCCCATGCAGACTGCGACCGCGCCTGTCACGCAAAGTTCACGTTCCCGTCATCGACCCTTCAAGCCCAGCTGTTCCCCTGTGTCCCATGAACAGCGCGCCCTACACCGTCCTGCGTGAAGCCCTCGGGGAGCCGGATGACGGCGCGGCATCACCGCGAGCATCGGGAACGATCGATCAGATGGACACCGGGAGCGGCCGGGAGCGGGCACGGACCATCTGGCTGTCGGATCTCCACCTCGGCACGAAGGGCTGCCGCGCCGAAGCCCTGATCGCGTTCCTCAAGCATCACGAGTGCGAGACGCTGTATCTGGTCGGCGACATCATCGACGGCTGGCGCCTGAAGTCGCGGATTTACTGGCCGCAGTCCCACACCAACGTGATCCGCCGCGTACTCACCAAGGCCAAACGCGGTACCCGCGTGGTTGTCGTAACCGGGAATCATGACGAGTTCCTGCGCCGCTACACCGACCTGGAACTCGGCAATATTTCGGTCCGGGACGAGATCGAACACCGCACCGCCGACGGTCGCCGACTGCTGGTCATCCACGGCGATCAATACGACGGCGTGGTGCAGGCGCACCGCTGGCTCGCTTTCATTGGCGATCGCGGATATGCCGCGCTGCTGGTCCTGAATCGATGGTTCAATCGCTTCCGTGAACGCTTCGGCTACGGCTACTGGTCCCTGTCCGCGCATGTAAAGAACAGGGTGAAAGGCGCGGTGAACTTCATCTTCGAGTTCGAGAACGCCGTCGCGCGGGACTGCCGTCGACGCGGTTTCCACGGTGTGGTCTGCGGGCATATCCATCACGCCGAGATCCGCGACGTCCAGGACGTCACTTACTACAACTGCGGGGACTGGGTGGAGTCCTGCACGGCGCTGATCGAGCACTTCGATGGCCACATCGAGGTGAAACAGTGGATGCAGATCGATCACGCGACGCAGCGTGACACAGAGGCCACCGACGGATGAGGCTGAGCATCGTCACGGACGCCTGGTATCCGCAGGTCAACGGCGTGGTAACGACCCTCGCCGCCGTCGTCGAGTGGCTGCGCGGCGAGGGCCACTGTGTAGATGTCATCGAACCCGGAGACTTCCGGACCGTGCCATGCCCGGGCTACCCGGAGATTCGGCTCGCGCTCGGCACGCGCGCCCTGCGACGCCGTCTCGACCGCTTCGGGCCGGATCGCGTGCATGTCGTGACCGAAGGCCCGCTCGGACACGCCGCCATACGCCACCTGCGCCGCCGGCGCTGGAGCCACACGACCTCGTTCCATACACGCTTCCCGGAATACGTCCAGGCGCGCCTGCCGTTCATACCATTGTCCTGGGGCTATGCGCTGCTGCGCCGCTTCCACCGCGACGCCGCCGCCACGCTGGTGCCCACGGCCGGCATGGCGCGCGAACTCGCGGCCCGGGGATTCGATCGTCTGGTGGTCTGGAATCGCGGCGTCGATACGCGCGTGTTCGCCCCCGATGCGGCGTTCGAAACGGAGCTGATGCGGCCAATTCACCTGTTCGTCGGGCGCGTCTCACCGGAAAAAAACATCGAGGCGTTTCTCGATATGGATGTCGCCGGCACGAAGGTCGTCGTCGGCGACGGACCCGACCGCGTCCGCCTGGAGCGCGCGTACCCGCAGGCCGTATTCCCGGGGTACCGCCATGGCCGCGAACTCGCGGGCTGGTTCGCCAGCGCCGACGTGTTCGTATTCCCTTCCCGCACCGATACCTACGGTGTGGTCATGCTCGAGGCGATGGCCTGCGGCACGCCCGTCGCCGCCTACCCGGTGACGGGACCGATCGATGTGGTGCAGCAGGGTGTCACCGGTTTCCTGGCACTGGATCTGGCCGAGGCCGCGCGCGATTGCCTCGACCTCGATCCGGCGGACTGCATCGCCCAGGCACGCGCGAACGATTGGCGCGCCACGGCCCGCTTCTTCCTCGACCACACCGTGCCGATCGACGGAGCAATCCCTGACGAGGTGCCGAAAGCACCTGTCGACGCCTGACGGATGCCATGCGGGCGGGATGGCGAGGAAGTCAAAGGCGGCCTCTCGCAGAGCCGCAGAGCTCGCGGAGAGAAAAATAAAATAATGCGCGAAATCGGGATCGGAACCGTGAGCGCCTGATACAAGTACACCGCTGGGATGTCTTACATCACGATTTCAGTCCCACGTACCACTTTTGCTTCCATTCTTGAATGAAATTCCATTCCCCGCTTTTTTCTCCGCGTGCTCTGCGGCTCTGCGAGAGGCCGCCTTTGACGTTGACTGCGACTTTGACTTCGCGGATCGAGGCGGTGCGGAAAACTCAGTCGGTCTTGAGGCGGTAGCCGCGCAGGTGCGAGGCGAAGTCTTCCAGCGCCTCGATGCCGGTCTGCTCGGCGCTCGCGCACCACGCCTGTAGCGACTGCACCAGCTGCTCCTGGGTGGCGCGCCTCGAAGCGAACAACTCCTGCAGCCAGCGGCGGTATTCGTAGACCGTCTGCAGGCGCTCGTTGGCCTGGAGGGCATGGTCGCGACGGGCCCTTTCTTTCTCGTCCATCCGGGACTCGTCGCGGATCAGCGCGCGCCTGGCGCGTTTGAGCAGCGCGCGCGTGCCTCCATCCACGCGCTCGAGTTCCGCCTTCAGGACCGGCACCGTCACGGTCCGCGCGTAGGTCCGCATGACGTGCATGCGCGCGACCACGACTGCCTTGACCGTCTCGAAGTCGACCGTGTCTTTGGCGGGATCGACCATGGGGCTGGGTGCAACCCGTTTGATCTTCGCCAGACCGAGCGCCGACAGAATCCGCAGATAGAACCAGCCGATATCGAACTCGTACCAGCGCTGCGAGAACTTGGCCGAACTCGGGAACGCATGATGGTTGTTGTGCATCTCCTCGCCGCCGATCAGAACCCCGAGCGGCGACAGATTGGTCGAACCGTCGGCGGACTCGAAATTGCGGTACCCGAGGTAATGACCGAGCCCGTTGATTACGCCCGCCGCCCAGAGCGGGATCCACATCATCTGGATCGCCCACACCGTCATGCCGAGCACCCCGAACAGCGTGAGCGCGAGAATGCCCATGAGTACGATGCCGCCGATCTCGAAGGGCGCGTATACGTTGCGCTCCATCCAGTCATCCGGCGTTCCGTGCCCGTATTTATCCAGCGTCTCCTGGTCCTTCGCCTCTTCACGGTACAACTCGGCACCCTCGAGGAGGACTTTCCAGATACCCGCCTGATGCGGACTGTGCGGATCGGCCTCGGTCTCGGTGTGCGCGTGGTGCTTGCGGTGGATGGCGACCCACTCGATGGTCCGCATGCCCGTGGTCAGCCACAGCCAGAAGCGGAAAAAATGGGCTACGACAGGATGCAGATCGACCGAACGATGCGCCTGGCAGCGATGCAGGTAGATCGTAACGGCGACGATCGTGATATGGGTCAACAACAGTACGACCGCGACGTAGCCCGCTATGGACAGGTCGAGGAGGCCGAACTCCAGTAGACGCAGTAGTTCGTTCATCGATACCTCACGGATGGCAACGGAGGGCACCGCGCATCAGGTCCTGCAAATCCAGGGGGTGGCCGCGCAACGATCGCTCCATGCACGACGAACCCATATCCTACCATTCTGGCTGTAGACGCCCAGAATGCCGCGCGGCCAAGACCGCGGGATACACCCTTGGCCCTTGGCCCTTGGCCCTTGGCCCTTGGCCCTTGGCCCTTGGCCCTTGGCCCTTGGCCCTTGGCCCCTGGAGCTTGCCGCCACGACCCCGGAGCGTCTATCGTCGCGGACCTGCCGAGTGGCGCCGTTGGACCGTTGATGCCGGACACCACACCACTGATTGACGCCACCGGGCTATGCCGCGATTACGGCGCGCTGCGCGCGGTGGATACGGTCGATCTGCGGCTCGAGCGTGGCGAAATCGTCGGGCTGCTCGGCCAGAACGGTGTCGGCAAGACCTCGACCATGGATATGCTGTGCGGTGTGCTGGCGCCGACCGCCGGGGCCATCGCCATCGATGGCATCGACCTGCTCGAAGAGCCCCGTCGCGCGAAGCGCGCACTCGGGTACCTGCCCGAACAGCCGCCGCTGTATCCGGACATGAGCGTGCGCGGGTACCTGGCCTTCGCGGCGGCTCTCCACGGCGTGCACCGGGCCGAGCGTCGCGAGGCCACCGACCGCGCCATGTCGCTGTGCGGTCTGACGGACGTCGCACGCCGCCCGATCGGCAATCTGTCCAAGGGCTACCGGCAGCGGGTCGGGATCGCCCAGGCGATCGTCCATGACCCGGCGGCCATCGTCCTCGATGAACCCACGGTCGGGCTCGATCCCATCCAGATCCGCGCGATCCGGGCGCTCATCGCCGAGCTTGGCCGCGAGCACGGCATCATCCTGTCGACCCACATCCTGCCGGAGGTCCAGGCGCTGTGTTCGCGAGTTGCGATCATGCATCACGGGCGCATCCTGCATGGGGGCCCCGTGAGCGCGTTCACGGAGGAAGCGGCCAGCGACCGGATCACCGTGACGCTGCGCCGGGCCCCGGTCGACGCCGAGATTCGCGCGATCGAGGGTGTCAACGACATCGAACATATCGGCCCGGGTCGCCTGCGGCTGCGTGTCGACCCGCACCGAGGGACCCCCGAGCGGATCGCCGAAACCGCCGTGCACGCCGGCTGGGGGCTGGTCGAGATGGCGCCCGACCGCGCCTCGCTGGAACAGCTCTTCGTGGAACTCACGAGCGCGGATACGGCGGCGCAGGCATGAGGATGCTCACGATCGCTGCCCGTGAACTCGCGGGCCTGTTCCGCTCACCGGTCGCATGGGTGGTCCTCGCGGGCGCGCAGCTGGTCACCGGATTCATATTCCTGCTCCACCTCGAGAGTTACCTCCAGGTGCAGCCGAAACTGATCGAGGCCGGGGCCGGTCCGGGCGTTACGGCCTTTCTGGTGCCAAGGCTGTACGGCGCCGCGGCGATGATCCATCTCTTCGCGATACCTTTACTGACCATGCAGCTGATCGCCGGCGAGCGCCGCCTCGGGACACTGCCGCTGCTGCTGGGTGCGCCCGTCTCGACCCTCGAAATCATCGCCGGCAAGTTCCTTGGGCTGCTCGGCATACTGCTTGCGATGGTCGCGCTGACCGCGCTCATGCCCCTCTCGCTCGCGTTCTTCACCGACCTTGATGGCGGCGCGGTAGCGCTCGCGATCGCGGGACACCTTCTGTTCGTGGCCGGCGCTGGCGCGCTCGGGCTCTATATGTCGACCGTAACGCGCGAACCGACCATCGCCGCGACCGCGACACTCGGCATACTGCTCGCGCTGCTGCTGCTCGGCGAATGGGGCCGTACGCTGGGTAAGCCCTGGGCCGATCTGCTGGGCTGGCCGGCACCGGCCACGCACCTCGATCCGTTCCTCGGCGGGCTGTTCGACAGCGCGGCGGTGATGTTCTTCGTCCTCTTCGCCGGGCTGTTCGTGACCTTCGCGGTCCGCCGGCTCGACAACGACCGCCTGCAGCGCTGAGCCGGAGGACCGATGCGCCTGGATCGCCGCAACCGCCGCCGCCTGCGCCTGCAGAATCTGCTGTTCACCGTCCTCGTGCTGGGGCTCGTCGGCATCACTGCATGGCTGTCCGAGACCTGGCGTTACACCACCGACTGGACGCAGACCTCGCGCAATACGTTGACCGAGAAAAGTCGGCAGGTGCTCGAACTGATCGAGGACCCGGTCGAGATGACGGTCTATATCGGTCCGGAACCGGTGACGCGGCGCAGCATCCGTGATCTCGTCGAACGCTATCGCCGCGCGGGCATCGACGCCCGGCTCGAGTTCATCAATCCGGAGACCAACCCGGCCCTCGCCCGGGAGCTGGGCATCCGCCAGGGCGGCGAGTTGATCGTGCGCCACGGTGATCGGGAAGAGCGGCTGCAGCGCATCAGCGAGCAGAGCATCACCAGCGCGCTGGCCCGACTCGCGCGCGACGATGAGCGCTGGATCGTATTCCTGGAGGGGCATGGCGAACGCAAACCACACGGCAACGGCAACGCCGATCTGGGTCGCTTCGGCGACCGCCTCGCGGAGCGAGGATTCCGCGTACAGACCCTGCAACTGGCACGGATGCCACACATCCCGGACAACACCGATCTGCTGGTCATCGCCAGCCCGCAATCGCACTATTTGCCGGGCGAACTCGCGCGCATCCGCCAGTATGTCCAGGCGGGCGGCCATCTGCTGTGGCTGACCGAACCGGATGACGGGAATCATACGGGCGCACTCGCGGACGACCTCGGAATTCGTCGCCATGAGGGCGTAGTCGTCGACGCCGGGGCGCAACTGTTCGGCACCGATACCCCGGACTTCGCCGTGATCAGCGACTACGGTGACCACCCCGTCGTCGACGGACTCGACCAGTTGTCGCTGTTCCCGCAGGCGATCGCGCTGGAACGCGTGGATACCGGCGGCTGGAGCCACACGGCGCTGCTTCGGACCCGCGAACAGAGCTGGACGGAGACCGGGCCGATCGAGGGCGAGATCGATTTCGACAGCGCCGCCGGCGAGACACGCGGTCCGCTCACACTGGGCTGGGCCGGGCGCCGTGGACCACCCACCGAAGGCAACGAACAGCCGACCGGTGGCCAACGCTTCGCCGTCATCGGCGATGGCGACTTCCTCTCCAACGCCTATATCGGCAACGGCATCAATCTCGATCTGGGCATGCGGCTGGTCAACTGGCTGGTCGGCGACAGCGCCCATATCGACATCCCGCCCGACGCGGCCCCCGACACGCGGGTCGACCTCACGCGCACGGCGGTGATCGTGCTCGGGTTCGGATTCCTGCTCGCGCTGCCGCTCGCCCTGCTTGCGACCGGCCTGGTCATCGGCTGGCGCCGGCGGCGGCGCTGAGGAGGTTGTCCTTGCGTCTGCGCCGATCCCTGAACCTGCTACTGGCCGTGGCCGTCCTCGCCGGCGCGGGTGCCGCATGGTACGCGGGGCAAACGCCAAGCGGGCCTGCGCCCCTGACGGCGATCGAGCCGCGCGACGTGCAGACACTCGAGCTGGTGTTCCCGCGCCAGGACCGCTCACCACTGCGACTGGAACGACGGCGCGACGGCTGGCATTTCGTCGAACCGATCGAACGCCCCGCCCGCGATGGACGCGTCGTCAGCGCATTGACGGTACTGGTCGCACCACGGCGCAGTTGTTACCCGGTAGCGGAACACGAGCCCGCGGAATTCGGCCTCAATCGGCCACGGCTGCGCATGCGGGCGGATGACACCACCGTCGAGTTCGGTGATCGCGCGGCCGATGGCCGCCGCTATGTACGCGCCGGCGACCGGTTCTGTCTCCTGCCGGACCAATTCTGGCCGCTGCTGAAACGGGGGCTCGACGGGCTCGCTGACCCGAGCGTGCTCGGCACCGGTACGGCACCGCGGCGGATCGCCACGCCGGATGCCGAGGCACGGTTTGGCGACGCGGACGGCGGCTGGACGCTGACCGAAGGCACCGGCGATGCCAAAGCCTGGGCCGCCCACTGGCGCGCGGCCCGCGCCAGTGGATTCATACTCGACCCGCCGGCGGCCGATCTGGGCCGGATCCGCATCGCGACCGACAATGCGATCCTGCAATGGCGGGTCGCCGCCCGCGAACCGAGGCTGATCCTCGTGCCCACTGGCGCGGACTATGGTATCGCGATCCCCGCCGCGGAAGCCGAGCGCCTGCTGGCACCGCCACCGGCCGAAGCGGACACCGGATCGTCCTGAAGCGCGCACTGGCTGACCCGAACACTGGTAAACCGATGCCCGAACTGCCCGAGGTCGAGACCACCCGTCGCGGGATCGCACCCCATATCGAGGGCCGCGCAATCCGTGGGATCACGGTCCGTGAACCGCGCCTGCGCTGGCCGGTGCCGGTAGCCGCACTGGAGGCGCTGCGGGGCACGACCGTGACGGCAGTGGAGCGCCGCGCCAAATATCTCCTGCTGCGCACGGCCCACGGCACACTGATGCTCCACCTCGGGATGTCGGGCAGTCTCCGGGTCGTGGAGCCCGATACGCCGGCCGCCATTCACGACCATGTGGACATCCTGTTCGAGGGGGACGCGTGCCTCAGGCTGCGCGATCCACGGCGCTTCGGCTCGGTGCTCTGGTTCGACGCCGACGCACCGCCGCCCGCACTGCTCACGGGGCTTGGGCCGGAACCCCTCGATCCGGCCTTCGACGGCGATTATCTCTACGAGCGGTCGCGCGGTCGGCGCCGATCGGTCAAGGATTTCATCATGGACGGGCGGATCGTTGTCGGCGTGGGCAACATCTACGCCGCCGAGGCGCTCTTCGCCGCCGGCATCCATCCCGCCCGGGCCGCCGGGCGCGTGGGACGGGCCCGTTACCGCGCACTGGCACAGGCGATCAAGCGGATCCTCGGGGAGGCGATCGAGCACGGCGGGACGACGCTCCGGGACTTCACCAGCGCCTCGGGCGCGCCGGGATACTTCCGCATCTCACTCGCCGTCTACGGCCGCGCCGGCGCGCCCTGCCGACACTGCGGCACCACCCTGCGCACCCGCCGCCTCGGCCAGCGGGCAACCGTCTTCTGCCCGCGCTGCCAGACGTAACGAGGGCAGCCGGGCGTCACCGTGTTCGCCGGGATCTGTGCCTGTGACAGTGGAAGTGTCGGACTGAAGGGTTCTCGCCAAGGCGCAAAGGGCGCCAAGGGACGCAAAGAGACATCAAGAAAAGGCATTTCTCGCAGAGCCGCGGTGGGCACAGAGAAAGATAAAAGCAGAAGAGTAAAACGGATTACGGGTGGGTCGGACTTCCAGTCCGACACGTCGAAGCCTCCGATCCATCGGACTGGAAGTCCGACCTACACCCGAACACGGCCGCCATTCCTCGTCTTTCTCCGCGGACTTCGCGGCTCTGCGAGAAATGCTTTTTCTTTATCCTTTCCTGGCGCGCTTGGCGTCTTGGCGAGAGAAAAACCCCGTTGTCAGAATTCCCCGCGCATTGTTCGCCAGCAGGGACTGACAGAAGGAGCCCGCGCTGGATTTTCACGGTATGGAGCGCGGCGGTTACTCGCCATCGCCCACGTCGCGGACAAGGCGAACCGCTTTCGGGCCGGATTTGAGGTAGTAGTAGCTCGCGAGACCGAACTTGAAGTCGGTGTGCCAGGCGAAGTTCGGGTAGTTGGCGTTCGGCTCGGAACTCCAGAACGACGTCGCCACGGTATTGGGGAAGTAGTCCGTCCGGATCGAGGGGAAGGTGGCCTGGTAGTCCACGATCGTGCGCAGTTCGGCCCGGGTCGGCATGCGCCAGTCATTGGCACCGCACAGGCCCCGTTCATTCACGGCCTGCACGTAGGCGTGGGTGCCGCAGGCGGACCCGCTGCACTCACCGCCGTCGCCCGGCCCCGGCGCGCCGCCGTTCTCGTCGGAATCCGGGTTATGCCATGTGTAGGTGTTGTTCTGATCGCGCAGCCCGCCGTCGGTCGTTTTCACTTCCCACATGAGACCGGTCACGTTATCGCGCAGACAGGACCACGGCTCGATGGTATAGACCGCATCCTGGTCGGACAGGGGCTGACCCTGGTCGTTGAGCCTGGTGAAATCGAAAACGCCGCCACCACCGACGATACGCCCGATCAGTTCGTCGTCATCCGCGGCGTTCGCGTTGCCGAGCGAACCGGCCAGCAATACGGCACCGAAAAGCAGAGCAATCAGTCGATGAGGGTGAATTGTGGGCATACCTTGCGCTCTCCCCGTGCCAGTGGTCCGGGCGATGCCCCGCGCCAGTCGCGGCTTGGCCAACGCCGCGATGACACCGCCGGCTGTCGTTATTCGGATGGTATTGACTTCAATATACGCGAGCCGTCCGCGCCTTCCAAGACGGTCCCGTGCGCCACGGCGCCGATGCCACGCGAATCCGCGGCCCCGCGTACCTTGCCGCCGTGATCGGTCACGATCTGCATGTCTCCCCAGGTGTCGTCCCTCATCTCCAGTTCATGCCCGCGCTTGCGCAGGGTCGAGCGGAGCGCGTCATCGAGCGCGCCCGGCTCGGACTCGATGACATCCGGCAGGTACTGATGGTGAAAACGCGGCCTTTCCGCCATCGCCACCGGACCAGCGCCCGCATGGAATTCCAGCGCCGCGAGCAGGACCATCGATATGATCCGACTGCCGCCCGGCGTTCCCAGCACCGCGACACGGTCGCCGTACTCGAGGAAGGTTGGCGACATGCTCGACAGCATCCGCTTGCCGGGTTCGATCGCATTCGCCTCGCCCTGGACCAGTCCGTAGACGTTGGGTTCGCCGGGCTTCGCCGCGAAATCATCCATCTCGTCGTTCAGTACCACACCGGTACCGGGCGGCATGAAGCCGGAACCGAACGGCCAGTTGATCGACAGGGTGGCGGCGACGCGGTTACCCCCGGGGCCGATGATCGAGAAGTGCGTGGTGTCACGCCCGCCCTCGTCCGCGCCGACGCCAGGCAGCTGTGCGCTCGGAGTGGCACGGTCGCTGCGGATCGAGGCCCGCCGCCCGGCCGCGTAGTCCGGATCCGTGAGAAGCTGGATCGGCACACCGACGTAATCGGTGTCGCCGAGGTAGCGCGCGCGATCATGATAGGCGCGACGCATCGCCTCGGTGACGAGATGCACTCGTTCCGCCGGATCCAACGTCCCCGGGTCCCAGGGCGCGAGGATATTCAGCGCCTCGACCAGCGTGACGCCGCCGGATGAAGGCGGCGCGGCGGAGACGATCTCCATCCCGCGGTAGCGACCGGTGATCGGTGCGCGTTCACGCACGCGATACTCACGCAGATCGCGCCGACTCCAGATGCCCCCGGCCTCGCGCACACCGGCAACCAGCTTCTGCGCCACCGGGCCATCATAGAAACCGGAACGCCCATGACGGGCCAAGCGCTCCAGCGTAGTGGCCAGTTCGGGCTGGCGCAGTCGGTATCCTTTCGGCGGGACTTCACCATCATCGAGGAACGTCTTCGCGGCGGCGGGCGAGCGCTGCAGCACGTCCCGACGGAAGCGCGCCATCGCGCGGTATGGCTCACCGATCTCATAGCCGTCGCGCGCCAGGCAAATGGCGGGCGCCAGACTCCGCGCGAGTGGCAGGTCGCCGTATTCGCGCGCGATATGCACCAGCGCCGCCGGCAGGCCGGGGATGCCGGCGGCCAACGGGCCGTCGATGGACGCGCGCTCGATCAGGTGCCCGTCTTCGTCCTGATACATCGTCCGCGTCGCGGCGAGCGGCGCCCGCTCGCGACCGTCGATCATCACCTCGCGATCGGCGTCGGCCTCGTGCAGCAGCCAGAAACCGCCGCCGCCGAGCCCGGACCCATACGGCTCCACGACGCCCAGTGCCGCACTGACGGCAACGGCCACATCAAACGCATTACCCCCCGCATCCAGCACCTCCCGGCCCGCCGCCGTCGCCAACGGATGCGCACTCGCAATCCCCCAGCCACGCTCGTCCTCATCATCCGCAGCCACTGTCGCGGTGAGCAACAGCCAAGGCAGGAAGACGCAGGCGAACGCTTTCACGACCGGACGAGCAGGAAACGAAAACCACGAAAAATCCACCGGGCGCAAAGCTCTCGTATTCATTGGTGGTTCTTGCTGGCCTGAAATCGTGCATCGAGCGCCGCTTTCACGGCCGGAGATACGAATTCGGTGACGTCGCCGCCCAGGCAGGCGATCTCGCGGACGAGGCTGGAAGAGACGAAGCCGTACTCCTGGGCGGCGGATATGAACACCGTCTCAATCTCCGGCGCCAGACGGCGGTTCATGCCCGAGAGCTGGACCTCGAACTCGAAGTCGGAGACCGCGCGCAGGCCGCGCAGGATCGCACCGGCACCCTGTTCGCGTGCGTATTCGACCAGGAGCGAGTCGAACGAACGGACCTCGACACTCGGGTTGTCCGCGAACACGGCTTCGGCGAAGGCGACCCGCTCCTCCAGCGAGAAGAATGGCTGCTTGCCGGGGTTTGCGGCGATCGAGATGATCACGCGATGGAACATGCGGCTTGCGCGTTCCGCCACGTCGACGTGGCCATGCGTGATCGGATCGAACGTGCCGGGATAAACGGCGATTACGTCCACGAGTGATCTCCCGTCGTTGGCGCACCATGCAGCCTGTCGGCCTCAGTGCATAGCAGCTCGGCGAGCCTGGACCGACAAGGCTGCCAGATTGCCGTACGGCGGGCGCGCCCGCAATGCGACCGCAGCGGTCCGGGCGCCGGGCACGCCTTCAGGACGTGATGGGAGCGTGCAGATGCGTGCCCAGGAACCAGTCCCGAAGGCGCCCGGATGGGCTGTCGTCTGCCACCGGTCGGGTCGTGCGCAGGTAGAACGCCCCGGGGGCCGTCATCGCCTGCGGGAGTAGCGGGACAAGCGTGCCGGCGGCGAGGAATTCGTCGACCAGATGGCGCCAGCCGAGGGCGATGCCCTCGCCGGCCGCCGCGGCCTGGAGCAGGGTCGGATAGCTGTTGATGCGTATGGGGTGGCGCAGGGGGCCCGCCTCGACGCCCGCCCGCCGCATCCATTCGGTCCAGCCCATCCAGTCGGGATGGTCGTCATCCAGTACCAGCAGGGTCTCGAGCGGGAGTTGATCGGCCCGCTCGGGTGCGTCCCGGCCACTGAGGTAATCGGGACTGCATACGGGGAAGATCTCTTCATCGAACAGACGCCAGACGCCCGCGCCATCCTGTGTGTCGCGGGCGTACTCGATGACGAGATCCACTTCATCGCTGTTGCGCTCGAAGTCGCGATCGGACGCGAGGACCCGGATATCGAGATCGGGCGCCCGGCGCCGGAACCCGGTCAGGCGCGGCATCAGCCAGAGCGAGGCGATGGCGCTGGTGGTGCCGACCGTGACGGTGGTGTCGTCCTCTGCCTGCACCAGGTCGGCCGTGGCCCGCGCCACGGCGCCGAGGGCATCGGCCACGACATCGTAATAGCGCCGCCCGGCCGGCGTCAGGCGGACCCCGCGGTCACCGCGGTCGAACAGTGGCACCCGCAGCCGTTCCTCCAGCGTACGGATCTGGCGACTGACCGCGCCCTGGGTCAGGCAGAGTTCGCCCGCGGCAGCGGTGAAGCTCTCCAGCCTGGCCGCCGCCTCGAAGGCGCGCAGGTTCTGCAGCGGGGGTAATGGTTGCGGGCGCTCAGGCATGATCTATATGCATACCCCTACTGACAAACTTTCGATTGTATAGAGTGTTACGAGGATCCTACATTAGCTTACATCATTGATCACGCCGGTAACCGAACCGGGCCCGCAGCGCATGGAGGTCCGTCATGTTTGATCCATTCACCACTGCAGAGAAAGGTGCCATCCCGGCCGGGGTGGAGAACGTCCTCAAGGACACCGCGCACGCGAACGGGCTGCCGAACAGCGTCTACACCGACCCGGAATTCCTGCGCACTGAACGCGACCGCGTGTTCGCGCGCACCTGGACCGCGCTCGGATTCGCCAGCGATATCCAGGAGAACGGCGAGGTCCATCCCACGCATCTGCTGGGTATCCCGCTGATCATGCTCCGGGACCGCCAGGGCGAGGTCCGCGTTTTCCACAACGTATGCAGCCACCGCGGGCGCCAGTTGGTGGACCAGCCCATGAAGGTCGAGGCGGGTCTGCGCTGCCCATATCACTCCTGGCATTACGGGCTCGACGGCACGCTAAAAGGCACGCCGCATATCGGCGGCATGAACT
>Ga0306907_1000608_pt1 | contig 14768 bp, 15 predicted proteins | sample AntRauTorcE11898_FD_190415 | JGI IMG/M metagenome (GOLD analysis project Ga0306907, IMG submission 190415) | Saline lake microbial communities from Rauer Islands, Antarctica - Metagenome Torckler E11 #898 (v2) (version 2) | ecosystem: Environmental > Aquatic > Non-marine Saline and Alkaline >... | reverse complement strand
GGTGGATATGGGAGTTTCCGCGTCACTGCTGACAATGAGATCCTCACAAAAATCAAAGCCGACGATTACAAACACGTCGACGAAGCTCCGACCGATAGCGGTTGGATCCCGGTCTACGTCGGCAGGCTTTCAGGCCCAATTGATTTCGATGAAGTCGACTCAGATCCGGGGAAACCTCGTAGACATAGTATTCGAGTATGGACTGGATTTCCCTTCAACCATGGGGAACGATGGAGTGTCAGTCAAGACGGGACACTGTTCTGGAAATGGAGAGACTACCGTTTCGAATCGGCATTTGAGCATCCAGAGCTCGTCAGTGAATACCAGAAATATCGAGGAACAGCTGGACGATTCTATATAACTGAAAACGGCCACATCTGGGTTAACATCCCAAAACACGATATTGCATCAGGGAAAGAATCCACATTGGGTAGAGCAATTAAAAAATGGAAGAAGACAGCGGAAGGCAATGACGATACTGCAACCCTCCGACTGGTTAACCGGCGATTAGTCGCAACTAGCCGAGGCGACGATCCTTCGACAGGTCACTTTCCGATCCACATAGGGAAATTGAGAGAATTTGATGGTGGAAAGATCCCACGGCCTGTTGTTGATGAGCCGAGTTACTTTCAAGCAGTCTGTGAGTACGAACAAGTCTGGGAATAATCCCATAGCACGGTAAGTCACTATTACAAATCCGTGATGAATCCAACTACCGGTATCGGGGAGACTGAGATTCGATATTAGTAACGCTCAATCACTAATCATGCTCTGGTCAAAGCTGTCGACAATATTTCCTAGGATATCTCCCTGGTCGGACTCACCACTGGGCTGTTGGTTTTCGATGAACGAAATAAGCCCATCACGAGGTGTGCTTGCCGAATCACCGAACTCTCTGGCTAGTCGTTCGACGCCAGCCCTCGCATACCGGGCGAGAACTTCAAGTTGTATCTTCGGATCAACCAGTGCCTCTGGGTCATTGGTGTGTTGATACGCGATTGAGGCTGCAACAGCCCGGTAGGTTTGTTTGTTCGAGAGATGCATCCACAGCATCTCTTGTTGTGTCTCTCCTTCCCCTGCGTACTCGGCTTCGTCATAGCTGGCCGCAGTTGTTTTGTCGATGGTCGCGTACCCAACACTCCCTGCGAAAACGAAAAAGTCGACGTAGGTATTGAACAGGTCCCACTCGTCGACCATCTTATCATACAGCGGGTGACGGTAGTAGTGTTGCCGAATTGTTGAACTTGACATTGTTAGATCTCCTGTTTCGCGGTTTCGTCCTCGATCGTCGTTCGTGGATAGTTGCCCGTCCCTTTACCGGGATCAAAGGCAAGTCGATACTGTTTGCCAGCGCGGTCACCGAGCTCATTCGCAACGGGCCCCCGCCACTGTGAATCTGTTACGAGTACGGCTACCTGTTCGGCCATGCGGGGGACGACGGCGCTCACTTGGCGCCGATGATCACTGTCTAGAGCCCCGAACGGAGAGTCCATCACGATCGGGTAGACACCGCCGCTGAAGTGTTCAGAATCGCTGCTCGATTCATATCGCTCACGAGCGATCTGCACGAGGCTTCCGATGAAGGTCAGGCTCGCAATCTGCCGCTCGCCACGTGACTTCTCGACTTCCAGATACTCATCTTGGATCTGGTCTTTAATCCGAAGTTCGAACTCGTCTGTGATCTCGGCTTTGTATTCCTTGGTAGCGATCTCAGTGAATGTTTTATCCACTAGGTTGTTCGACCAGTCTCGAACTCGTGTTTGTAACTGATTGAACGACGATTCCAGCTGATGACGAACGGACTCGGTTGCCCGCATTCGTTTTCGGGCCAGCTCAGCCTCTTTTTTGTCCTGACGTGCCTCGTCGATCTGTGTGTTTATCTCCTTGAGGTCTGCTTCGAGTTCTTCGATTTTGACCTCATGACGTACGATGTCAGCTTTTGCGTCCTCGAGTTGGGCGGCTTTCTTTTCTCGCGCCGATTCTAATTCGGCCGGCGTTTCGCCCGTCTCCGGGTCGACGATATCAATTTTCTCGAGTTTTGCACTGATCTCGCTCAATTCCTCCGCGATCTCTTGTTCCGAGTCTCGGAGTTCCGACCGCTGTTGTAGTAACTCGTCGATAGTTTCGAAGTAGTCATGGCGTTCTGAGTCCAGCTGCGTGAGATGGGAGATGATTCGGATCGCAGCCTGATCGAACCCCTCGGTTACGGCCTCGGATTTATACGACGCCACACTTGTATAGGGTTCAGTACCCGGCTCAAGTGGTCGATCGCAGATACACCACTTATCCTCTAGCAGCCGGTCGACAAATTGGTTCGAAACCTCAGATGGGATGGCCCCCTGGTCTCGAAGTTTATCGAGATCTTTTGCGGTCGCCTCAACGGCGGGCATTGCGAAGGGGAGGTGGCCCTTGGTACTGATCGTGTCCTCGATTTCGTCGTTAATCTCCTCGATACGTGTTTCGACCTTCTGCAGTTCGTCTTCGAGCTCCGTGCGCTCCTGTTCTAGATCAGCAGAGTCGTCTATCTGCTCGAGCTTTCTTTTAATCTCACCTATTTCGCTTATCAGCGTATCACGCGTCTGTTCTGCCGACTCGAGGGCTTGCTCATGGTCTTCTTTTCTACCTCGAAGCTCCGATCGCGTATCCATTAGTGATTTAAGCTCACTACTGGCGGCATCCTGTAACTCGTCTTCAAACCGTGCTTCGACGGTTTTCAGATGGTCAATTGACCGCTCGATGATTTTGAGTCCCATGATGTTTTGGATGGCCTCACGGATCTCACCATGGCTCCGTTTTTCGGAGAGCTGCGTAATATACTCACCATCAAAGAAGAACAGCGAACTCAAGCGCTGTGGAAGAATCTGCTCGATAGAGTCCTGTGGGTTGTTCCGGGTTCCTCGTGTCCCATCAGGTTTAGTATAAGTCAACGACACGTCCTCATCGATGATTTCGCCTGCGTAATCGGAGGGCGATTGCTTCTGATATTCTACCCAGCGGGTGAGCTCGTAATCGATATCTTCGTCTTCGAATTCGAGTATCACCTCTACACGGACAGAGTCACTTGGCTCGACTTCTGCAAACGCACCTTGGCTGCCGAGATGGTTTGGCCGGAGGCTGAAGTTCACGTCACCGTACAGCACCCAGGTCAATGCGTTTCTGAGTGTAGTTTTCCCAGATCCGTTTTGTCCGTGGATCACAGTGACGTTATTGTCACCACCCTGTGCGAAGGTGATCGATCCTGTTCTAAACTGCCGGAAGTTCGTGAGATGGAGGCGATGGAGGCGCATAGTTACTCGGGGATCTCCTCTTCGACGATCTCTTTCAATTTCGGGATGAGGTTATGGACTTTCTGCATGTGGAGTTGCTTTTTTTCCTCACGGAGCGTTCGTTCGCGGATTCGTGCTAGGGTCTCCGAATCGACGTCTTCGACGTTTCTTTCTTTAGTCATGAATTGCCACCTACTAATGTGGCTTTACTCATAGGTGTGTCTCTTGTTCCGCAGTGGCACACCCTCGAGTGGTTGCTTTGATACGGTACGTCCGTTTCTTGTGATTTTGTGTATTCCATAGTATTCACATCTGGCGCAAGTTGAATTCCCGTTTCAGGGAGCCGATGGCGCCAGCATCGGTTGGAATTCCGTTCACGTCGGCATCTGGGTGGTTCCGAGCTGCTTCGGCAAACAGGTTCACTCGCTCTAGCTCTCGCCTAACGAGGTTCCGTTCGGTCGTAAACAGCGCTTCATCAACCGTCGCACTGTTCCGAATCTCAACCGGAGGCGCAACGACGAAATCGTGAATAACGGCGTGGTGTTTTCCTGGGTGTTGGCGGAGGATACGCCCCCGTCGCTGAACGAACTGGCGTGGATTGGACGAACTGGCCAGCATGTAGGCGGTTCGAGTCGCAGGGACGTCGACTCCCTCGTCGAGACACCGGATTGCCACGAGTGCTTGGATGTCTCCGGCCTCAAATCGTGCGAGTAAGTCCTGACGTTCGTCGCGGGACTCGTCGGCAGTGAATCGTTCAGCGCGAAGGCCGAGATCGGCACGAAGTGTGGTTTCTGTAGCGTCGACGTGCCGTCGCATTCGATCTTTGATCTCTCCTTCGACCGTTCCATCACCACAGTAGACGAGCGTGTGTTTGACTTCGTCTTCCTGCTGCAGCAGATCCACTAAACGCTCGATCTTCCGTTCGGCCGTCCCAATCAGTCGTGCCCGTTTGAACAGGGCAAATTGGAGGTCTTTGTTGTCTTGGAGATCGGTATCACCGAGATCCCCACCGCTGCGACTGGCTAGCCGGGCGATCTTCCGCGAGAGTTTGAGATATTCCTGGGATTCATCCTCGGTCAGCTCGACGACGTGTGGAATGTAGTAGTACTCACAGAGCGCGCCGTTCTTGATCGCCTCCGTGAGTCCATACTGATAGACAATCTCGCCGAAATATTCGAAGAGTTCTTTCGTTCCCTCGTCGTCGTAGAATCGCTCTGGTGTCGCCGACAGTCCCAAACGGAGTTGAACGGCCTCTGGAAGAGACTCTTTGAGATGGGGCGCTCCCATGTGATGGACTTCATCGGCAATTAGCATGAACCGATCTCGGTTGACTCGGGAGAGCACCCGCTGGAAATTCTCAGAGGCAAACGTCGTGTGGGTTGTAATGACAACGAGGCTATCGCGAACGCCAAGATCGAACTCTGCCAGTTCTCCCTCAAGTCGTTCTTGCCAATTCTTTCGGCTTTCATATGCAAGGATTGGGTTGCCGCCAAAATCTCGCACGTCTTCTGCCCACTGGTCGACAAGGTGTTGATACGGGACTGCGATGACCATCGCCATCTTGCCGTCCATCTGTTCGGCAACATGGGCCGCAGTCAGCAGCGATGTAACTGTCTTTCCTGTCCCAGTGGCCATCTCGAGGACACCTTGGCCGCCAGCCTCGGCCCAACTTTGTACGGCACGCTGTTGATAGTCGCGGGCTTCAACCCACTCAGGTTGCTGGAAGCTCATTTGGTTATCCTCCTGGATACGCTCACTCGCTGTCACCCTCGGAGTCGTCTGTCGACGGTTCGAAGTCCGGAATCTCGGCTTCGATTTCGTCTAACACCGACCCGGTAATCGGCTCGGAATCTGCGCGATCGAGGTGGGCATTGAGTCTGTCCGGTACTGCATCGACGTTGAGGGCCCGAACCTGTTCTGCAAACTGTTCAACATCAACATCCAGCACGTTGATGACCGACTCGAAGTCGACCGTGTCAGTCGTGGCAACTAGTGCGGCCGTCCGTTCGATATCGTCCTCGAAGTACACGGCGAGGACATCACGAATCGCACCGCTCCGGCTCGTGAAGACCTCAGCGGAGACCGCTCCGTCGAGGAGCTGTTTCTGATCGTCTGAGATGGTCAGTGCTTCATGCTTCATTTGAGACACCCTCTTGTTTGGTATCGGCATTCGCCCGGAACACCGCATGCAGTTCTTTGGAGAACGCTGATGGGGGTTGGCCAGTGAGTCGAACTGCCTCATCGAGCGTCATGCCTTCTCCATCGTCGTCACTCTCAAGTACCAGCTTACGGACGGCTGCCATCGCGACGTCCGGGTTCTGGCCAAAGTACGCACGCAGTGCGGTCCGTGCGGCATCACTTTTGCCACGGAAGAGCCCGCATTCGCCACTCGCTTCGAGGAGCTGTGCGAGGCCTGGCGGAAGTTTTGCGTCTATTCGTGCCATTGGATGTTACTCAAAGTCATAGTCTGATATCTCTGGTCTTTCATTAGTGGTTTGGGTTACCGGATTACCGGCTGACTGGCGTCCGGCACTCCGGTCCGCCACATTCGTCTTGCTGTGCTGTTGTGCAGTGATCTTCTGTGGGGTGATCGGTCGATCGCTGTCGGTCACCGCCAAGCCCATGCCTCGTGTACGTTGTGTACGGTCATCGGCGACACCTGTCGCTGGTTTTGTGACAGGACAGTTGACGTCCAGAGTTGGGTCTTCGATCGTGGAGATCAACAGTATCTCTGAGCGGACCTTGGTTGGACGTCCTGAACAGAAGCCTGCGACGCGGTCGATCGCACTCGTCATAGAGCATCCCCCACCCTGTCGATAGGTTGGGTGACGTTGGCCGGACACAGGTACGGGAATCGCACGCCAGTCTCGTGTTGAAGTGTGTCGGTGCGAGCACCAGGTGCGCCATCGATGACCGCCGCCATCGGTAACGACACCGGGTCAAGATCTTCACGCAGGACCGCTTCGAGGTGGGACCCCGCCTTGATGATGAACGGCACAGAGACCGTGCCGGTGTTACCTCCAGGAAGTCGCCAATCGACCGTCCAAAAGACGATCTCGGTCCGACCGACTGTCTGGATACGTGCGCCTGAGGAGAACCCCGGTGGAGTCTCCTGCTGTTGTCGTGGAGACTGGAAGGGTTGTTGAATCGCCTGATGGAGCGACCCATCGCACGTCGTTCGCTCTCCAGTCACTGTCGAGGAGGGAAGTGCGAACATCTCGTATTCCACGTTGGGTGTCATCGGCGCCGCAGTTTCCGTGAAGCGTTGGTTATCCTCAACAGTCTTCGCCCACGGTCGATCCAGGGTTGGGAAGTTGAGATGGTACTGAAACCCATCGTTCACCGACCGGATGGCCGGGTCGTGCCGTTCTGCAAATGCCTCAATGTCTTTTTTGCCGGCGTGGTAGTTCCCAGATCCCTCTAATTCAACGAGCAAGGGAACGAGTCGTTGTACGGCCAGCCCACTCGGTCGGATCCACAACACAGAATCCGGCCGCCCCGGCAGCGGGTCGCGGCCGCGGCGCTCTGGCTCAACGATAACAGCTGCTTCTTCCAGGCGATCGTGAAGCTGCCGTGCGAGTGGGGAGGCCATTTGGCTTTAGGCCTCCTGGGGACCGTCGGTGAGTTGCAACGTGAGTTCGCCGCCGAGTAACCCTGCAAGCGTCTCGAACTCATCTGATTCCAGGTCGGCGGCCGATACTGTCTCTCCGCGAACGAGAGCGAGGAGGAGGTCGATATCCGCTCCGCCATCTGGGGACGCCTCTCCGCGAAGCGTGTCGACCCAGTCCTCGTAGGCCTGGTGTGCAGTTACGGCCTCTACGGGCCGTTTGACGACCACCTCAGGCGTTACCTCATCGGATGTGAGGTCGATCGCCTCCGACGGCGAATTGTAGGTCGGTAGCCCTGTGTGGGAATCGACCGCCTGGATAGCGACCGCATCACGTGTGAGCACATTGGTGTATGTCTGTGCCCACTGCTCGTAGGCATCGGCGAGCGAACTAAGCTTCCCAGCGAGTCGATTAGCCGGTCTCTCACCAGTCGGTGTCTCAATGAAACTGTTGACCTCGGCTAAGTATCCCGCGACGTCCGAGGCCTCGTGTATGGATGGGTCGTCTACGGCATCGACGAGCGCACTCGCGTGAATGAACATCGATGCGTAACTAGCAGATTTCGTGATGTTTCGAGACAAGCCTTCGAAGAGGCTGACAAGTGCAGCGGGCTCCTCAATCGGGAGGCCCTGCGCTAAGTGGGCTTGAGCGACAGTTGTCAGATCGATTTTATCCGTGTCGGAGAGACGGTCGTCAATGGTGTTTACATACTGTACAACCGTGTCGTCATCGACAGCATCCACGCTGTCACCGTAATAGTCGCTATTCTCTGCGAGCGGTGCATTAGGCCCCCAGGCCAGACCGTCGAACGCTTCGTCGACTGTCTCGAGTGCATTGGATTGCGCTTCAACAGCATCGACAAGCGGCTCGAGTTTCGTCTCAGGGGCGGTCAGATACCAATGAGCGTTCTCCATCAGGAGCTCTCCGACCGCCGTCTGTGCGGCTTCCGGAAGCGAGGTCAGCCGGTCTTGAATCCGATTGTACGACGCCTCCATTTCGCGGAGCTCATCGGATTCAGAGCGGTTCAGTGCTTCGTTCAGTCCGTCGACTGTCTCGGTATCCAGATTACCATCGATTCCGACAGTCTCACAAATCGTCTTCCGGGCTCGCTTGACAGCCTCCCGGTAGGGCGCCGCAATGACCTCGGCGATGCGGTCTTTGGCGGTCTCGAGTTCATCGATGGACACCAATTTGACTACGTCATGCTGTAACTGTTGCATCTCCTGTGCGACCGTCTCTCGACTCGTCACATCCATTTTGGCAGCGTCGTCGTAGAGGGCGTCGATCTCATTGGACAACGTTTCCAGCCGGTTGAGTGCTGTTTGCTGGTCCGAGATTTTATTCTCGAGATCATCTAGTCCAGCGGGTTCGTCGACGCGATACTCTGATGTGGTATTTGTTGTCATTCTATATCCTCCGTGTTCTCGGTGTCATTCATATCCGCTCGCTGTTCGTCTGTATCCATAGCATCGCCCTGCCCGTCACCGAATAGTTTCGCAGCAGAAGGCGAATCCTCATTGTCGATTTGGGCATCGGGCTGTGTGAGCTGCGTTACGAATGCCTTAAGCTCGCGGTGTGTACTGATCAGGCGCTGATCGACTTTCTGCTGGAGATCGATGAGTAGGTTGAGATTGTTCACCAGATCTTCGACCTGAGCTGTCCGCTCCCGGGCCGCTCTGTTCACTTCGTCGATTTTGGTCATCGCCTCCCCGTCGGGGTTACCAACGGAGATGCGCTGACCAACGACCGGCTGGAAATCAAGGATGTCCTCGACGAACGCCTCAACTCCGGCTCGCTCCGATGTAGGTATATCAACGTCCTCATCATCGAGCAGTGTCTTCAGTTCATGAACCGTGCTAGAGAGATTTTTAACGTTGTTTAGGTCACCGTCGTTCGGTGTAGCCAGTTTAAGCTCGTGGACAGCACTACGCATGATTCCCTCATACCGTGCCGCAAGCACAGCGAGTGCGTACCCAGTCGGTCTGAAGTCTGCCTTCGTCGAGTTTTGCTTCGTATCGCGAACGGCGTCCCTGACGGCAGCGAGGTTGTCCCGGTAGGTTTCGAGATGGGAGGTATCGAGGGAGACACCAAGCGCCCGTGTGGTCTCGGTCTGGCCTGTCCCGTTCCGATTTTCGTCCGTCTTGGCGCCTGACTGTTGCTCGAGATCCTCCGAGAGCATGTCTAACTCACTTGAAATTGTTCCACCAGTGCCGGCATTATTTGCGTCAGCTGGCAACAGGAATTGCTCTGCTCTCTGGACGTCACTGAGGTAGCCATCGATCGTCTGGACGTGTTCATCGAGCGTCCTTTCAACATCTGCGAGTGTCTCCGTGACGTACGACTCGTCGGTTCGGGCGAAGCTGGCAGTCACCAAGGCCCGAAGAACATCGTCGGTTGTTACATCGGAAACAGTTGGGGACAGCGATGTGATGAAATCCTCGATGCCGTCCACATCCGTGTCTTTCAGACTCGATTCCTGGTCGTAGAGCCCAGAGAGGAGACTCTGCTGATCGGCTTTGCTGGCATTTATGACCGCCTCGAAAGCATTCATCGCACGCGTGACCGCCCCAGTAGGTCCGGTTCCAGCGTCGTTTCGACAGACCCGCCTGAGGTCGTGAATAGCCTTGCCGTATTCACCGTCTTTGGTGAGGGAGTTGAGTAGTGATACGTAGACGAACTTATTCTTATTGTTGATAGTATCATCTTCTATCCCGTCTTCGATACTGGCCAGGAGGCTCCCGTGTGGTTCGTCCCAATCAGGCTCGCTGCCGAGGGCCAGTAACCCGAGTACCGAATGACGTCTATTCGATCCACCACGAGGTGCAAGGAACGACTTTTGCGCAAGCGTCGGATGGGCCCAGACATAGTGGTCCTCAGTGACGAACTGTTGTCTGTGGGTCTCAACGGCTTTTTTTGCCGCCTCACCGGCAACGCGGTCCTTGAGTTGGGTGTACAACGTCTCGATCGTCGTCCGCTGCTCACGCCGGAGCTCTTCGGACAGGAGTGCGTTTATCTGCTCTTCAGTCGCCGTGGACGCATCAAGCAAATCACTGAGGAGGGCCTCTAGCTGCACGATGAACGTCCACACCCGTGCTGTCGGAACGGACACGATCGACAGTACACTGTGGTTTTCGAGTGCTTGTGCCAGCGGCACTGAATCGAGTACAGCCTCTGTATCGACGCTGTCGTCGACCAGTATTACGACGGGATGTGTCGGGTCCGGCGCAAGCTCTTCGAGCTGAACTTGGAGGGAGGCTTCAGTCGGACAGGCATATACTGTCGCCTGTTCGTCTACCGACAGTTCGAGTCCACCTTTCGACTCCGTATCCCACGCCTCGAGTAGGTCGTCAGTCTGCTGTCCGGTAAGTCGAGAGGGGTCAGTCGCCAGCGGGGGGTAGGTCTTTTCGAGCAGCGATGGTCGAAGGGTCCATGCATCACCAGCAGTCGCGGCGAGGGCAGCGACCTTCGTGTCGTATTGGTGTTTGAACTCCTCTTTCGTATCCTCGAGGGCATCGAACGCTATGTCACGTGCGGGTCGTTCGGCCTCGAAGGCCAGGAGGATGTCCTGAACGAGCGACAAGAACGCACGTCCCTCCGAACGGTCATCCTCTTTCCCTGTCAGCCAACCAGTCGGGACGGCCGCATCGGTATCAGACGGACCAATCGAGGGGCCGACTGCGATGCCGTCGACAACCCGTTTGATACCCTCTCGGACGAGCTGTCGGGCCTCAAGAGTGGCGTCTGATTGGGGGTCTTTGGTCGTGAACGCATCCGATTCGCAGACGATCGTCTCGATGATATCGATAAGATCGTCTGCAGGGAGCCAATTCTCGCTTTCGACGAGCCATTCGGAGTCACCATCATTGTCGAAAGCAACCGACGCTGCAGCTGCTCTTGGATCGTCAACGTCGGTGTGTTCCCACACCCGCCGAACGGTTCGGAACTCGGCTGACTTCTCGTCGGCGAGACCGGCCAGCCAGCGGGAGAGGCCATCCTGATCGTCGAACGAGATATTGTTTCGAGCCGCGTCTGTCACGACCTGATGGACGTGTGCAGCACGACCACGAGTAAGCCAAAAGACGACGCGATCCAGGGCTGGGTCCAGGCCACGCTCTTCGAGGAGTGCGCGAATGTGGCTGATGGTGACCGGTGGGATCGAGACCGGGTCGGTCCGCTTCATATCGGCGAAGCCGACGAATTGCATCGCCGAGATCTGCCCCATTGAGAGCACCGGAAATAGGCTCCCCTTGTCGAGGAGAATCCGTAACGGATTGCTGTCATCGACCCCCGTTGCGGTCAAGAACTCCGTGTATTTCTGTTCGACTTCGTCAATGAGGAGGACAACGCGGTCCGTAGTTGTTGATGCCGAGACCCCGTCGTACCACTCTTGTAGGTTCCCCATTCTATCGTTGGGAAGCCAATCGACGTCCTCGAGTTGTCCGTCCTCAAGTGCGGTCACCTGTGCTTGGGCTTGCTGGTCGACCCAGACGCCGAACGAGTCCGATTGGGATTCCTCGAATTGCGATAAGAGGGTACTCGATTCCACGTAGAGGGTGGGGACGCCTTGTTCCCACGCGTAGGCGAGAACATGTGGTACTGGAGGGCCGTCTTGCCGGACCGAAGCGGGCCGCGGATAGACGGGGGCGTCGGGTCCTCATCGCGTGCGATACTGTCGACTGCTCCTTCGACTGTCTCTCGTGCACGTTGGTGTGCGTCCGATATGTCTTCGAACTGTTTCGACAGGGTCGGCTCCTGACCGAGTTCTACGGGCGTTTTACGCCCGTCCTCAGTCATAGAAACCCACCTATAACGGTCGGACAGTGTGTACTCTCTACTACTCGTCCCTCATTGCGAGGTGATGCTTTTGGATGCATTTTGGCTATCTTCCGTCATGCGAAATCATCGACCGGTGACAACTCGCACTAACTCCAACAAATGGGAGGGGAGTAATAAAAGTTCTGTAGGTGTGACAATTTATGCCATGCATATGTTACACCGATTCCTAAAATAGCGACGCGAGTCTGTAGAGTTCGATAACAAACGGGACAAGGGCAATTCTATTTCGACGACAGCCATTTGTCACATATCATGTGCCGAAATCAGAATCTGTAGTACAGTATAATCTGAGGGATTTTGACTCCTGATGATAGCACATAATGTGTGCTATCTTTCTGAAATCGTATGTTGTAGTACAATATATGACAGAGTATTCTCCGGACAAAATCAGGGAATAGGCGTCCATAAAAGTCTTTTTAGATGAGGCAGGTACGATACGTTTGCCCGAGAATCAAGCACATCTAAATGACTTGTTCATAGCCTGGGATATAACAGACACGCTTCAGCGATTACCGGTTGATCCTATAGAGAAGCTATCCTTCGGATCGGCATTCATTCAGACTCTATCTGTGGCAGCGATTTGCATATGATTCTGCGGTAGAATTACCCACGGGTACACCCCGAGAAGCCGTTGCATACGCATTCGGGCACTGTGTATCGTCACTGTCGGTACTGCCACGATATTTATCGAAGGGGTTGTCATCTGTTGTCGTTGAGTTTTTTTAATTTTGTAGCCAGAGCTGACCGGTTTGAACATGCAGCAGCTGAATTATCAACGGGCAAGTTGACCACACTCCTATTACGTTTGATGGGGTGGTGATCGTAAAGGGGAGATTATGGAAGGCAATCATGTTTCTCATGTCATGATCTGTGTGTTCGTAGACGGCTTCGATGAGTCGTTCTTGGAGGGACTGTCGGTGGTGACGATCGGCCTGGAGGTCGGTGTCCGTCTGTCCAAAGCATGACGCGGGTTCTCGGCCACGCACGTAGTAGGTAGCAACTTTTCCTTGACGTTGACAAGGTCTCCAAGCACAGCTCCCACACCTGCGGCAAAGCCGTCCTGATACTCCTCTAGGAACCCTCGACCTGCGAGTGTAAACGCCGCCGATGGGATTCTGGCAAGCAAACGAGCACTCAGCTCACAGGTCTAGTCCTAATCGTTACTCTCGGCAAGTGTTCACAGTTGTTTTGTTTGGTGTGTACGGCTACATTGTCAATACTGAGCAGTCTTATTACTCCGACAGTCCTTGAGAATCCGGAGACACCCACAGTATCGACAGCTGCCAGCGTAGGTCGGCCAAGCCTACGTGGACATTATTTAGCCCTCTCACTGGGCGACACTGAGGGCTGGCTGACCGCTCATTAGGGCTGTCAATACAATGACGGCGTATGCTTGCTACCCGATCTCCGACCAGACATCTTCCTTGGCAGCCTGTAGGCCGAACTCAGTTATACTGTAGGCTTCGACATCGCATCCATTCACTAAGATTTTGTGTTCGTTGAACCACTCTGGCTGGTTCTTGACAGCCACTTCGACAATACGTGGGGGAACGTCGACAGCCGCGGCGATCTGGCTTTTTGACTCAATCTCGTCCAGTTTGATAAGGAAGTCTCGGATATCGCGGGCGGCTCCGTGGGCCCAACAAGCCCTAACCTGAGGATCGGAAACACCCCCACCGGTGCCTTTGGTGGTAAGTATTGATGTCTCGTCGGTTGATTTAGATTGACAGGTAGAGTTAGATGTTGTGGTTGATGTCGATATGGATGTGGTTGGGGATGGGAGAGTGGCCGACATCGATGTGACTTTGGTCGACTCCCGACCATCTGTGTGGAAGGCCACTGTCTCGTCGACAGGATCGCAATCGGACGTTTGTAACTCCGACAGTGAGACAAGATCAAGATACTGGGCTTTTAGCTCACGGAGGACGGCCATCCCCGCTGATGTAAGTCCCGCGTTGAAGGACCGTCTGTCTGTCTTTGATTCCTCCTTGAAGATTAGCCCCTCATTTTGGAGAGTGCTAAGGACGCGATAGACTTGGCTGATCGAGAAATTCTCCGGGTACTCCTCCAAGATTTGTTTGCCGATGGCTTCGCCAGATGGTAGTCTATCATTGGTAGCCTGAAAGGTGGCGACTGCCCGGATTATATCACGTTCCGTACCGTTGAGATCGGTGTAGTGTGGTGGGCGGTCGCTCATAGCTGGCCTCCATCTCTTTGATTGATTGCCTCACATTTGGCCCATGCAATGAGCATCTCGACGATTTTTTGAATTGCCTTGGGATCGATAGCCGTTTGGCGGTGCAGTCGACGGCTCTCAAAGGGGCCCTCGATGTGTTCGAGTGGACTTGCCGCCCAAAGGTCGAGGCAGTGAGTCGACGGTTTGTGGGTGTCGAGGCTTTCGATTTCGGTATTGTAGTTCCAACCGTTGGTAAGCGTTGCAGCATCGTTCGTGCCGGGAGTTTCAATACCCGACGAGGTCTTGTCATACATGGCTTTCGTGCTATCCCACGGAAGTCAACGCGGGTCCGCTGCAACACCAGCGGGACCCGCTTCTAATTGGACCCACCGCTTAGTGATGAGTCTGAGATATGTTTCCGCTATTAATTCAAAAGAAACGCTGTGTATTAACTATTGTGTCTAAACAGACACACCAAAGTGTCTAAGTAGGCACTAAAGAATCTCGTACCAATACCACTATTTTGGTGTTAGGAGTACATCATACAATGCGTAGACCAGCGGAGTGGATGCAAATGCCAACTGATGATCGGATTCTCGAGGCCTTAGATACCGGTCTTAGTCTTACTCCAGCGGTTCTGGCTGAAAATGTTGACAAATCACGGCAGCATGTAACTCGTAGATTATCGGATCTGCTAGATCACGGTCTCGTAGATCGTCCGAAGCGTGGATACTACACAATCTCGGATTGTGGTCAGGCATATCTTAGCGGAGAACTCAATCCAGATGAACTCAAAGAAGATTGAAAATGTCTGTTATTCTTGGTTAAAATAGCTCATAGCCGTCTTCACTAAACTAGTCTACGACCGTTCGAACCGAAGAT
>Ga0306907_1000607_pt1 | contig 14811 bp, 19 predicted proteins | sample AntRauTorcE11898_FD_190415 | JGI IMG/M metagenome (GOLD analysis project Ga0306907, IMG submission 190415) | Saline lake microbial communities from Rauer Islands, Antarctica - Metagenome Torckler E11 #898 (v2) (version 2) | ecosystem: Environmental > Aquatic > Non-marine Saline and Alkaline >... | reverse complement strand
TTGAGACAGACGAGTGGCCGGCAGCCTCCTGCGAGGAGCGACGATCGCGTGTTCCAGTCTCGTCTCGGACAAACCCACAAGTCCGGCCACCTTGCGACGCCACTGGTTGTGGTCACGGACGGCCCTATGGGCTCGGGCGAAACCAAAGCCTGAGACGGGCCTCCCCCGTGCCGGGTTCGATTCCCGGCGTCGCCGTTCGAGTCGTATCGCACGCTAATCCCTCCGTTTCCTCTCCAGATGCCCAGCCCGACCCATCGTTCGACGACCGGCCAGTGCCCGGAGTGTGGCGCCAGCCACGCCTCGGCGAGACCGTGGTACTGCCGCGACACCGTCGTCGACGAGTATCGGAAGACGCTGACCACCGACGGGGAGCCCCTCCCGATGCTTAAGGCACTTAAACTACTCCGCGCGATCATCGTCAACCTCGGCATCATCGGGATTAGCACCTACTCCGTCGCGCAGGGCGGCGACCCGACCATCCTCGGCATCCTCGCACTGTTTACGCTGGGGACGTACAACGGCCTGGAGATCTCCGACTACGCGGCGATGCTCCAGGCCGTTCAGGAGATCCAGCAAACCGCCGACGAGCAATCGACGGGCGGCGACGACAATCAGGAGTAACTCATGAGCGACGACGACATTTGCGGGGCCGACACCGTCGGCGACGAGCCCTGCCAGAACCCAGCCACCGAGGGTGACTCCTGTTGGCTCGCGGAACACGGTGGCGATGCAGACGCCTCTGGCCGCCCGTCGAAGTTCACCGACGAGCGTGCCCAGGACGCCGTCGAGGCAGCCCGCGAAGGGCTCTCCAAGGCAGGGTGTGGCCGCGCCGCAGGTGTCGCCGACGGGACCATACAGAACTGGCTCGACGAGAACCCGACGTTCACCGATAAGGACGGCACGGAGCGAGAGTTTTTCCGCGCCTTCATGCGTGCGCGTAGGGTGGGCGAGTCCAACCTCGTCCAGGGCGGGCTCTACGACGAGGACACCGACTCGTCGATGGCGAAGTTCCTGCTGGCCTCGTCGTTCGACTACAAGAAGACCGAGCAGCGGGAGGTGACCGGCGAGGGTGGCGGGCCCGTCTCGGTCGACATCACGGAGACGGTCGTCGAGACACCCCACTCCGACGACGAGGACTGACTCATGAGCACGGACACCATCACCGTCGACTGGAAGTGGACGGACTACCAGGCCGAGGTTCGCGACGCCCTCGAGGCCGGCGACCACGATCTCGTCGTCTTCCGGACGGGCTACGGTGGCGGCAAGTCCATCACCGGTGCGCAGTGGATCCACCGCGGCGCCCTCCAACTCGACCACGGCGAGAGCCTCGTCATGGCTCAAGACTTCCAAAAGGGTCGCGGGACCACGTTTAAAGTCTACTTCGAGACGCTGCCGGGCGACAACACCGTCCCCGACGATGCCGAGGGCGACCCCGAGAACTCGCCGATCGTCGCGGGCTACAACCAGAACGAGAACCGGATCACGTACATCACCGGTCACAAGGTGCGGTTGGGCTCTGCGGACAAGTGGAACCGCTACGCAGGCGGGGAGTTCCACCGCATCTGGTGCGACGAGGTCGGCCACTACGACAACACCGACCTCTACCGTCTGCACGAGATGCTGGTCACGCGCCAGCGGACCAAGGAGGGCCCGAACACGACGCTCTGGACGTCGACGGGCAACGGATACAACCAGTTTTACGACATCACCGAGCGCAAAGTCACGGCGGATGACGAGCCGCTTGCGTGGGCAGACTCGATGGAGGTAATCGTCGCCTCGACCGAGCACAACACCCTGCTGCCCAAGGACGGACTGGAGAAGATCAAGAATCAGTTTGAGGGCACGGCTCGCGAAGAGCAGGGCCTCCACGGCGGCTTTGCTGCTGCGGAGGGGCTGGTCTACGACGGGTTTTCCCGAAAGCGTCACGTCCGGGGCGCCGAAGCCCTCGAAGAGCGCCTCGTCGATGACTGGGCCATCTACGGCTACGACGCCGGTTGGAACGACCCCCGCGTCGTCGTCGACGTCCGGAAGACCCACGCCGACCAATACGTTGCGTGGGATCACTTCTACGCGTCTGAGTCACAGCTTGCTGAGGTGGTCGATCCCGACGACGTCCACGACGCCGATGCGTGGCTGGAGGGCCGGCCACATGGCTATGTCTACTGCGAGCACGAGCCCGCCCACATTGAGCAGTTCCGGCGGGCTGGCTGGCCGGCGGTGAAAGCCGAGAAGAGTCTGGATGGTGGGATCGACCACGTCCGGGGACGTCTGGCCACCGACGGTGAGGGTCGCCCGGGGCTACTCGTTACTGACCGCTGCAGCGAGTTGGTCCAAGAGTACCTCAGTTACAAACAGGAGCACGTCGGCAAAGCCGCGGCGACCGATCACGCCCTCGACGCGCTACGATATGCGCTATTTACCCACACGCCGGCGACACCGAACGACGGCGCCAACAACAACGACGACGACAGCGGGGTCTCCGGCATCTAACCATGACTCAGGACTACGACACGCAGACAGGGGCGTACAGCGAGATAACCAAGAGCATCTCTGAAAAGGCCGAGAGCACCCAGCAACTCGACGAGAAGTACCAGGGGCAGATTCGCGGCGGCGCGATCAAGCCCCCGTTCGATCCAACGCAAATGGCGGAGCTGCTCGAAATCAACACCACCCACGCCAAATGTGTCTACTCCAAGGGGCGCAACGTCGCAGGCTACGGCCTCGAAATCGTCCCCCACCCGGACGTCGAGGACCCGGACGAGAGTCAGAAGGCGGTCGCAGAAGAGTTCTGGTCCAGCGGCGACTCGGACTGGCAGGTTGGGCCAGTTGACTCCGAGCGCTCAACGCCAGCGGACGTCCTGGAGATGGCGTGGAACGATTTCGAGGCCATCGGCTGGCTCTCCATCGAGATGCTGACGGCAACCGACGGGACGCCAACGGGGCTGGCCTACGTGCCGGCGATGACTATCCGCCGCCGGCGCGAAAAGCCGGGGTATGTCCAACTGCGCCGGGCCCGGCTGCAGTACTTCGGCAACGCCGGCGACCGGTACGAAGACCCGCCGACGTTCGTCGACGGCAAAACGGGCCGGACTGGCAAATCGGTTGAGAACCCCGCGAACGAACTCATCTTCAAGCGCAATCACTCGCCGCTCTACACCTACTACGGTGGCCCCGACATCATCCCTGCGCTCCCGACGGTGCAGGGCGACAACGCAGCACGCGAGTTCAACATCGATTTCTTCGAGAATAACGCCGTCCCGCGGATGGCCGTCATTGTCGAGGGTGGCGAACTCACTGAGAAGGCACGCGAGGACATCCACGATCTCCTCCACGGGATGCGAGATAACGACCACCGGACAATCGTCCTCGAAGCTGAGAAGCTGCTGAAGGAGTCCGGCGGCATTAGCGTCGACGGCGACGAAGACGACCTGAAGATCCGGGTCGAGCCGCTGACGGTCGGCATCGACGAGGACGCAAGCTTTCAGGAGTTCCGCGACCGAAACGAACACGAAATCCTGAAGACACATGACGTCCCGCCAATTGAGGCTGGGCAGATCAAGTCCGGGTCGTTCTCAACCGACGCCGAGGCCCAGCGCAGAGGCTACATCGAGACGGTCATCCAACCCAAGCAAGAGGCGTTTGCTGAGTTGCTCTACGAGACCGTCCACGACGCACTCGGCGTCACGGACTACACGGTCAAATTCCACAGCCGCGGCGTCGACACCCGACAGACCGATGCCGAGATCGCCCGGACCCGGATCGCTGCCGCCCGCGGCGCCATGACGATAAACGAGGCCCGAGAGGAGCTCGGTCTCGAACCACTTGATGGCGAGCAAGGCGAGGACCTGTTGGCGGACATCGACGACGACAGTTCGGACCCGATGCAGCGACAAGCTGCTGACGGGAAGGACAGCGCCTACGGCCCGCCGGCAGAGGACGACCCGATCCGCCCGCCGCGGACAAAGCAGATTGGGGGCCGGGTCCGCGTGGATTCCTCAAATCTAAGCGAAGTGGGCTATGACGACCTCCTGCAGGTACTCGAAATCAAGTTCCGCGGCGGTCGGGTCTACCAGTACTACGAGGTGCCCGCGCAGGTCCATGAAGCGCTGTTGAACGCCGCCTCGAAAGGCAAGTACCACCACCGCAACATCAAGTGGGACTTCGAGTACCGGCGGATTGTCTGACTGCGTGTTGACGCTGCACCCCTGACTGGACGGTTCGTGGTTCGACTCCACGACAGGGGCCTTCGCCGGGGCGGGGCAGTCCGGCACCATACGACGATGTCTGATTCTGAGATAGATCGAGAGCGCGGCGAAAAGCGTGGCTTGGCCTCAACCGCAAAGGTTGCAGACCAAGAGGAGGACGCTGACGCCGACGCCAACGACGACGACGCGGAGGACTGACACATGACTGACCGAGACGGACAGCTCACCAAACGGGTCGACTACGCTGCCAAGGACAACGACGCCCAGACGGCGACCGGCGTCGTGATGGCCCCCAACACGGTCGATCATCAAGGAGATTGGGAGCGACCGGAGACCATCGAGGCGTTTGCCGCGCAGTTCGGCGCGTTCATGGACGTCGAGGAGGCCGACGGTGGCGTCATGCACGCAGTGTGGCCCTCCGAGTGGATGACGCTTGAGCGCAACGAAGTGCTCGACGAGCCCGCAGAAATCGGCGGTGACACTGTCGATGCGGGGGCGTGGGTCCAGACGTGGGCCTACCACGACGACGAGCTGTGGAGCCTCGTCGAGGACGGCATCCTCGACGGCCACTCCATCGGCGTTGTCAATGCAGACTGGGCGTACAACGGCGAGGATCCCGAGGACCTGCCCGACGACGTCACCGTCCCCGACGAGGTTGACGTTGCAGAGTACTTCGAGCTCGTCGACGGCATCGTCCAAGAGGTGAGTGCGGTCGACATCCCGGCGGTGACAGAGGCGCAGATCCTCTCGACAAGCAAGGCCCGCGCGGCGACGGCCGAGAAGCGGCTGGCCGACCACCTCGGCAACCGCGACGGCTTTATCGAGGAGGCTCAGGAACGCGGCCACTCCGAGCAGGATGCCGAGCGCCTGTGGAGCGTCCTCGACCGCGGCATCAACGTCGAGGGGGCCGGCGATCCCGGTGCAAAGAGCAAGCTGACGAGCGCCGCGACGGCGTTTCTGAACACGCTAACCGGCGGCAGCGGCGGCGGGCGTGCGGACGCACAGGCAGCCAAGAACGCCCCCGGGGGCGACACCCCGGATGATGGCGGCACAGATGCCGCCGCAGATATGACTGACGACAACAACACTGACGACGAGCCCCCTGAGTGGGCGAAGAACCTCAAGGAACAAATCGAAACGAACAACGAGCGGATCGAGGCCGCCCTCGACAAGAGCGACGATGAGGGCGACAATGGTGAGAAAGACGCCGACCCCGACGGCGAGGGTGGCGGCGACCCGTTCGAGGGCGCGCCGGAATGGGCCAAGGAGCTCCAGAAGTCCACCGAACAGAACGCCCAGCGCATCGACGACGTCGCCAAAGCGTCGGGGGCGAGCCAGCAGGTGGATGCAGGCGGCCCCGCCCAGCCCACCAACCGCAAGACGTCCAAGGCATGGGACGACACTCTCGGCCTCCCCGGAGGTGATGCCTGATGTCGACGGCGCAGCGCAATCTCGAAAAGGTAACGACGGGTGACTTCAACGCCGGCGGGCTCCTCAACCGGCAGCAGTTCGAGGAGTTCTTCAGGATGGTCCAGGACGCGCCGCAGATCATGGACCAGGTGCGGTTCGAGCCCATCGACGCCCCGAAGGCCCAGATTGACAGGCTGGGTGTCGGGGACCGCCTGCTTCGAGAGGCGACTGAGTCCACAGAGGGTGGTCTCAACACGCCAAACACGGGATCCATCGACATCGACACGGTCAAGATGGAGCTGCCGTGGGAGGTCTCGATGGAGACCGTCGAGGACACCATCGAGTATGAAGGCACTGCAGACCTGCTGGTTCAGAAGTTCGCCAACCAGTTCGGGATCGACTCCGAGGACCTCGCGTTCAACGGCGACACAACCGACGCGTCCGGTGGCGCGTCGCAGGATTTCCTGTCGATCAACGACGGCTGGATCAAGACGGCAAAGGACCAGGGGACCAACGAGTACGACCACGCAAACGCCGCCGTGGACAAGAGCGCGTTCAACAACTTGCTGACCTCGCTCGACGCCAAATACCGTCGAGACCCCGAGGGGCTGGTGTGGCTCACCTCGCTCAACACCAAGCAGGACTACAAGGACTACCTCACAGACCGCTCGACGGCGTCCGGCGACGCCATGCTGATGACCGGCGAGGAGCCGACACCCTATGGCAAGCCCATCGTCACGCCGGTCGGGTTCCCGGACGACCAGATCATGCTGGTCAACCCCGACAACCTCGTCTGGGCTGTCCAACGTGACGTGACGATGCGCGTCACCACGGAGGGTAAGGCGGTCGTCCGACGTGACCTCTACGGCATCTACAACATGCTGGCCCGGACTGACTACCAGGTCGAAGATGCCGACGGTATCGCAATCGCGAACAACGTCGCCTAAGGTGAGATAATGGGAATCACTTACACAATCGATCAGGATATCTGGGACGGCGGCATCCGCCGACGGGTCCGGGTCAATGCAGCGTTCGACGCTGACTACACCGCAGGCGGCGAACCGCTTGATACGGACGATATCCCGTTGGACTCCATCGAGAGCGTCTACTTCGAGGAGCCCGTCACTCAAAGCGGCTACCTCGCGACATACCGGGCTGACGATGGCACGATCGTCGTGTACACGGGGGCGGGGTCGGCCGGAAGCCCGCTGCAAGAGGCTGCCGATGCAACTGACCTCTCTGGAGAGACAACGACACTCCTCGTTGAGGGGCGGTCGTAATGCCAACCGTCCGCCTCCCCGAGGACAGCGGCCCCGGTAACTATCGCCACCGGGACGGGTTTGCTGTCCAGCAGGGTGAGACAGTCAACGTCGACGGCGATCGCGCCGAGTACCTCGTCGAAGAGTGGGGGTTCGATCGCGTCGACGGTGACGGCGGGCTTAACCAACAGTCGGGCGATGACGGCGGCGATGTGTTGGTTAACGACTCGGAGGGCGATGCCGAAATCTGCGGGGTCGAAATGGCTGACGGTGACACCTGCGACCGGCCGGCTACCGAGTGTCCCTACCACGGCGACGAACTGGAGGAGTAACCCATGCCTGAGGGATACTGCACGCTGGAGGACCTCCGGAGCGCGCTCCAGAAATCGGAGCTTCCGGGCGACCTCTCGCAAGACACGCGGCTGGCCATCGACGCTATCGAGGCCCAGACCGAGCCGCTGGAAAAGGAGCTCATGCGTCACTGGTACGCACCAGCCGGTGCCGACATCCTCACCGAGGCCGACCAGATCGCCATCCCGACCGCGCCGAAAACGCGGGATGATGAGTACAGTATCCCGACCAGTGGCGTGCTTGTCGCCGACGATGCCGGTATCGAGCCCCAAACAGCGCAGGGTGACTACGCGGCAATCAGTCTTGACCGTCGCGACGCCGATACTGTTGCTGCGCTCCACGTCCGCCAAGAGGATGGCACCTACGAGGACTGGGCCGCCTCGGCTGACTACACCGAGGGGTCCTGGCCGCCGAGTGGCGAGGACTACTACCTCCGCACCAACAACCACGGCTGGTCGCGGCTCTACGTGGACGTCACGAACCTCCTGAAAGAGAATGAGGATGACGAATACGTCCTGGACTCCTGGGCCAATGCGGTCTACATGGAGTTTAGTTACGGTCACGAGGGTATCCCCCAGAACGTCCGGCGTGCGGTGGCACTGCGGGCCGCCGCCATGTTCGTCGACGAGGCCGCCGTCCAGATACCCGACAACGCTCGGGTGAGCAGCGTGGAGACGCTGGCGAGCAAGTTCGAGAGTCGGGCTGAGGACCTCCTGGAGGTCTACCGCTGATGGCCACGCTCGACAGTAGCTTCGAGGACCAGCTCCAGGAGGCACTGCTCGACGACATCCAAGAGTGGATGCTGGCCGACGACGGGCCCGTCCAGGGTGCCGTCGAGCGCAGCGAAGAGATCCTCACCGAGTATGGCCAGCGCCACGACTACAACGTCGGCCCGGTGATCGAGGCGCTCGCAGAGCCGGCGATCGTTCGAAAGGACGACCGCGTCATCGCCCGCTGGGGCTGGTACCATCCCGCCGCGCCACACTTCGAGTTCGGCACCTCCGACCACACCGTCGACGGCAACGACATCCTCAGCTTCGTCTGGGAGGAGCCGCCGCAGTGGGTCCGCGAGGAGTTCGAGAAAGAGGGCGACGGCTGGCGCGTGTTCCTCCCGAGCACCGACGTCAGCGGCCTGCCCGAATCGCGGTTCGTCCGCGACGGGTTGGCGTGGCTCCGGCGTGAGGTGACAGGATGAGCGCCGAGGTGGACTGGGTCCTCGAGACGCTGCAGAGCGTCGTCGACGCCCAGCCGGTCACCCACCCACTCAAGCGAGTGAACCGCGACGACTCTGAGGTCCTCGAGGGCAACATCAAGTCGCGGACGGCCGACCTGCAGGACGCGAACTACGTCGGCGCCACGCTGGCAGACGTCGCCGGCGAGCCGATCGGGACGGAGTTCGACCAGAACGTCGAGCGCATCGTCGGCGTCCGGATCGAGGGCTACTCCGGCGGTTACGGGCACATCGACCCGGCCGGCGAGGATGGCGTCCAGTTCGACGCCATCGACGGGCTGGTCGACCAGATCACCGACGCGCTCTGGGCCGGGCGGGAGTTCCCGCCCATCGACCACCCACGTATCACGTTCAAGAGTCTCTACGTCGAGAACCACGCCCCACAGTCCGACCAGTGGGCGGACTACTACCGCTATGACTTCGACGTCCGACTGACGGGTCACGAGACGCTGCCCTAATCGACTTACCAACCATGATTACGACATACACGAACAGAGGTGAACAGCTGTGACGGGCGGCGGCGCGGGAGACCTCGCGTGGCTTCACGAGCCCGTCGACAACTACGCTGGCACGCCGACCGACACCGACTACAAAGCGGTCGGCATCGACGCCCAGCTTGATGACCTCACGATCGAGAACGCGCTGCAGCGGCTGCGCAACTTCTCGACAGAGGCCAAGCAGAGCATCGAAACCACGTTCGAGGGTGCCATCTCCGTCACCGGCACGGTCACCGAAGACACCTGCTGGCTGCTCAACCACGTCTTCGGCTCACCGCCGTCAGAGTCTGGCGACGGCCCTTACCAGTACACCTGGGACGTGACGACCCAGCGGGCCCAGAGCGCGCGTTTCTACGTTGGACTGGACTACATCAACGGCTTCGCGGAGCGAGCGCTCAAAGGCGTCTGCTTCCCACAGATCGAGCTCACCATCAACCGTGGCGAGACGATCACGTTCTCCGCGACAGGCTTCTTCGCCGACGAGGAGCTCGCCACGAGTGCGACGCCCGGTTCGGAGCCGTCGACGACCAGCGACCCGTTCGTGTTCCACGGCGGGAACCTGAGCCTCGACAGCACCGACCAGAAGAAGATGGAGTCGGCCAGCCTGACCATTCAGACAGGCATCCGGCCACAGCGTGGCTGGGAGCGGAAGCCGACCGACGCCGTCCTCGGCGCCGAAGAACACACACTCTCGGCCACGAAGATCGTCGACTCGACCGACCTCCTGACCACCACCTACGGGAACTCCACGGCGCCGACGACGTCGGTAAACAGCGTCAGTTCCGTGCCTGGTGAACTCGTCGCCGGCAACGGGTCGGAGACACTGACCATCGACATGCCGCGAGTCACCCCCGACAGCCACTCGTGGGACGAAATTGGGAACGCTGATGGCGACAAGACTGAGTCTCCCGAGCTGTTTGTCGACACGCTGACCTCAACGCTCGAGACTGATACTGCGAGTGCCCTCTGATGCCTCGAGACACGTCTACCACGACTGTCGGCGAGGCTGTCGACGAGCTGGACGAGCGCCTCGACGACATCGCTCGCGAGGCCGATGCCGAGGACGACCCCGACGAGCGACAGGCACTCGACCAGGAGGGACTCCGCCTCGACCAGCAGCTTGCCGCGCTCGAAGGGCTGGCCGACGAGTACGGTCGCGATGCAGCCTTTGCAATCGCGGAGCTGACCGTCGACGAACGGATGCGCTTCGGTGACCTGCTCGAGGCCGCACGTGGCCAGGCCCGAGACCGGCAGGGGTTCGAGGCCGGCTCGACCATGCGGGACGTCTTCTGGACTGGCGCCGGCATCGTCGACGCACCGTGGCTCGTGGGCGACGAAGCCATGCACGACCGCGTGGCTGCGATGCGGAGTGACTCCATCGACGTCGACTGGCACGTCGTCCAGTACCTGAAGGGCAAGGTCACGGAGGCCAACGCCAAGGGAAATCCCGAGCGGCGGAGCTACGCCGAGCGGCGCAGGGAGACAACGACGTCTCAGAACGAGCCCAACTGACTCTTGCCATCATGATCGTCGCCTACCACACCGGCTCGACGCCGACCGACGTCCGCAAGGGCTGGTCGGTTGACGACCTCGAGGAGTTCATCACGGTGCTGCCGTTCCTCCGCCGGTTCGGCCACCCGCTCTACGGAGGTGAGCAGGCGTGACTGAGTTCTCCACCGAGGCCGTGTTCGAGGCGACCGTCTCCTCGTCGTCGCTGAAGAGCGCACGGCAGACGGTCGAAGACGAGCTCGGTAACATGGAAGTGCAGGTCGCCGCCCAGGTCGAGAAGGGTGGCGACAGTGGCGGCGGCAACCCCGCCCGCGACCGGGCGATGGGGCGGCGGAACCAGTCTAGGCAGATCGACGCCCTGACCGACATCCAGGCGAGCGTCTCTGAGCAACCCACTAGCGAGGCCATCCTCGACGAGTGGGAGACCGAGCACCAGCTGGGTGAAACGAGGAACGAGCTCCTCCGAGACCTCGCCGACGCCCAGGTCGAGAAGGGTGGCGACAGTGGCGGCGGCAACCCCGCCCGCGACCGGGCGATGGGGCGGCGGAACCAGTCTAGGCAGATCGACGCCCTGACCGACATCCAGGCGAGCGTCTCTGAGCAACCCACTGGCGAGGCCATCCTCGACGAGTGGGAGACCGAGCACCAGCTGGATGAAACGAGGAATGAGCTCCTCCGAGACCTCGCCGACGCCCAAGAGCAGCAGAACTACGACCAGTCCGCCCGCGGTGCTCGCGGCGGCGGTGGCCTCGGGAAGCTGCTCGGTGGCGCCGTCGGAGTGCTTGGCCTCTCGGCGCTGTCCGGCGTCGCGGGTGCGGCCTCGAAAGCGTCCGACGCGCTGACGGGGCTAGACATATCGCCCGAGGACATCGTCTCCACCGTCTCACTCACTGCTGCAGATGTCGTCTCACCGGCGACGCTCTCGGCGAGCTCCGTGATCGGCGCGGCCGCGACCGTAGGCGTCGGTGCAGTCATCGCGAGCGGTGCCTCGGTCGCCCCCGCCGACCTGGTGAGTGGGCTCGCAACCATTTCGGCAGCGCACGTCATCGCTGAGGGAGCCAGCATCTCCGCCGGGGACGTCATCAACTCGCCCATCTCCATCGGCGTCGACGACGTCGTCGCCGTCGGTGCGACAGTGTCGGCCGCTGCGCTTATCGGCAGTACGGCGGCCGTCGCCGTTGGGGATCTCGTCGGTGACCCCCCGAACATCACAACCGAGGACGTCCTCGCAGCGCTGGGCATCGGCAGCGCCGCGGCGCCAGGGCCGGAGACGAGCCCCCGCGGCGATGGTGGCGGTGGCTTTCTCGAAGATCTCGGCGTCGAGGAGCTGCTCGGCGGACTTGCAGCAGGTGGTTCTGCTGGCCTCGCTAGCAAGTTCCTCTCGGGGGCTGGCGATGTTGCTGGCGGTGCGGCAAGCGCTGTCGCAGGATTCCCCGCTACGTTCGCAGCCCAGTCCGCACGCGACTCGCAGAAACAACCCAAAGACCAGCAGTCGTGGTTGGACCAGCTGCTGGGGGACGCGTTTGAGGGCGTCGAGATCGGTGGTGGGATGACTCCGACTGGTGCGGCGATGATCTCCCCGCCGATACGGGCCACCGGGAGTGGAGGGGATGGTCAGACGACAGACCGCGGCCGCGAGCGTGGGGGAGAGACGGCCAACGTCGAGTTCTCGCCAACCTACGAGGTCCCCGTCGACGACCTCCGCCGGCAGGTGGGTCAAGACATCAAGGAGCTACAAAAGCAGGTCGGGGACCTCGAGCGTGCCCTCAGTTCCCGCCGGTGACTCCCTCCTGCATCACCCACCCCTCCAACTGCAGCACACGGGCGGCTGTGATAACGAGTGCGAGAGAAATGACCGCCCAAAGCCACTCGCCGCGGGACGCTGCTAACAACGCGCCCCCTAAACCGGCCAGCAATACGCCCAGTGTGTCCCATTGGTCCCGAACGAGTGCGACGAAATCCATTTTCATACCCACCGAAACACCGAACAAGAATGAACGTTACCCCATCTTTAATCAGCGAGAGAATCCCGCCGTTCACGGCGGGCGTGAATCGCGTCCGTTCCGTGACGCAACCGCCGTCAGTGGCACGGCCGGAACCCCCACCGAAACTGTTAAGTCGTCCGCAAAACGTGTGTTTCGATAGAACCGCGAGGTTCGACCGATTGGGTGAGAGCGGTCGGTTGAAAATCGACCGCGATGACACGCTTTCGGATGGGAGCGCCCGTGACAGCGCCACAAGACGCTCCCGGCCGAGGGTCGAAACCCGACCCATCGACGCCGGGAGAGCCAGTCTTGAAACCGAACCGGACGACCGGGTTCCCCGCTGTGGAAGGGAAGCCCCACCGTTTACGGTGGGCGAGGATGTCACATGAGTACTGAACTAGCCGCTGAGGACCAGGTCGTTCGACTCCGCATCACTGGCGATCCGGACGATTCCGGGACGTCGAGGGAGGCAGTGTTTGAGTTCGCCGGCGGCGACCAGCAGTCGCCGTTCTCGGTCACGCACGAGAAGCGAACCGAGACGCGGTCGTTCAGCGGCACACCGCTCACGCTTTTTTCGGACCTCACTGGCACCGATCTCGGCACGGAAAACGCCGACATCTCGCTCGACTTCGGTTCGAGCACGTTCGCACTCACACTCGGCGGTGTTGTCACCGCAGACCAGCGCCTCCCGGACGGTTCTGAGTGCCAGTGGGGTGACGGTGCTGGCGGGTCTGGGACTCTCACCCAAACCGACGCACAGGGATGCCACGTTGCCTACAAGGCTTCCGTGCTTGCGTTCTGGCTGCGAAACACCCGGCAGTCCTCCGTCGAGGATGCACTCGGCGACGGGAGCGGTGGCGGTCCAGCCATCATTGAGACGCTGCAGTACCGACCCGGCGGCGTGTTTGACCCACTCGAGGTTGTCTTGGAGTCGCCGTCGATGAGCTACTCGGCGGACTCGCCGACAGTCGCCGACATTGACCTGACGGTCGTCGAGATCGCCTCGCTGGACCAGGCACTGGACGCCGTCACCAACGACACCCGATAGCCATGACCAGACGCCTCTACCGCACCCCCATCCCCGAGTCGGCATACCGCGACACTGGCGAGACCAGCCGCACACAGCTGTCGAAACTGGCGGCCCTCTCGGGCTCGAGTCCGGTCGAGTCCACTGGCCAGGAGGCCAGCGACCTCACGCTCAACGTCCAGTACCGCGGGGAGTATGCCGGCCGGCTCGCGCTCGAGCTCTCAGAACTCCTGCACAGCGACACGGGCGCGGCCATCCCTTACGCGCCGGTCGAGGGCACCGCCGAGGACGATGGCTACTACGCGGCCGAGTCCGTCTCACCGAGCCGTATCCGCCCGCAGACCGACCGCGTGGTCAACGTCGACGCCAGCCTCTCACGAAAGGGGACGCGGGCGTCACACCTGCAGGCAGTCGCGACCTCGAAGAGCTCCCGGGCGAACGACTTCGGGAGCGGCCAGACCACGCATGTGGCCGCGCCCGCATCGGCCTCGCTCGTCGAGTGGTGGGATGGCGACGCTGCCACAGAGGAGCCCTCGCCAGTCGAGACCCGCAGCGCCGAACACGGCGACATCGAGATTTACGACGTCGACGCCGCGAGCTATTCCGATCCGACGCTACTCTACCGACCCGTGGGGTACGACGAGATCGGTGACGTCGACGTCGGTGTCTGGGACACCTACGGGACCGACTCAATCACGGACGCAAATGGCGTCACCCAGTGGCAGCGCGTGTTCGCACCGGACCACGACGCCCGCGGTGCCTTCGTCCTCGAGAACGGCCTCCTCCGCCTCACCGTCGACGACGGGGCCGAGACACTCACTGCCGAGCAGTGGGACTCCGGCACCTCCAGCTGGGCGCCCACCACATTGGGCACGTCGGGCTGGGCACCTCTCGACGTCGACGTCCGCACTATCCAGCCGGCCCGCCTTGAAGCGCGCATCCGCTTCTCGGACGGGTCGAGTACCTACACGCTGGACTGCATCCTCACCCGCGGTGCTGAGGAGATGCTCTTCGTTCGGACGCCCAACGCACAGTCGGCGACGCCGCAGGGGCTGATTGACTTACTCGACCCCATCGCGGCGACGACGATCTACGATGCTGGGGCGAGCCAGAAGCTGGTCACGCGTGAGGAGGTGAGTGAGTAGATGGCGAGTGAGACGTCGAGCTGGAGCGCGGGCGCTCAGAGGTGGGGGTGTGGATCCCGGAGAGTGTGAGTGATGCGATCCCGTCAGACCTGCAGGCGCTCCTGGAGCCGATCGCCTCGACGAGCGTCGTGGACAGTGGCGTAGAGCAGCGGCTTGTGGCGCGGACGGAGGTGAGGTTGTAACTATGGTACT
>Ga0306907_1000606_pt1 | contig 14818 bp, 13 predicted proteins | sample AntRauTorcE11898_FD_190415 | JGI IMG/M metagenome (GOLD analysis project Ga0306907, IMG submission 190415) | Saline lake microbial communities from Rauer Islands, Antarctica - Metagenome Torckler E11 #898 (v2) (version 2) | ecosystem: Environmental > Aquatic > Non-marine Saline and Alkaline >... | reverse complement strand
GCCGTAAGACAAGGCTCGTCACCATGACCGTTCCACTGGTCTACCATCCGGATTATAGTTTCCCTTTTCCCGCCCGACATCGCTTTGCCATGGAGAAGTTCGCACGGCTGGCTGATTACCTACGAGTGACCGGCCTACTTACCCCGGACAATACTTATCGCCCCGGCCCCTGTCGCCAAAGCTGGCTGACACAGACTCACTGCCCCCAGTACCTTCAGCGGTTTTATCGTAATACGCTGTCCGACAAAGAACATCGTCAGATGAATCTGCCCTGGAGCGACGGACTGGTTAAGCGGACTTTTATCGCTCCGTCCGGCACCGTACTGACGGCTCAACTCGCCCTGCGACATGGCATTGCGTGTCATCTGGCTGGCGGCACCCATCACGCTCATTACGACTACGCCTCTGGCTTTTGCATCCTGAACGATCTTGCGATTGCAGCTAACGTGCTCGTGCGTCAAAACGGCGGCCTGCGAGTGTTGGTTTTTGACTGTGATGTGCACCAGGGAGACGGCACTGCTGCCCTGCTCCGACGCGAACCAGCCGCTTTCACCTGTTCCATACACTGTAAACAGAATTTTCCGTTCACCAAACAGCAAAGCGACTGGGACGTGGAGCTACCCACCGGCATGGCCGACGACGACTATCTGGAGGCGGTCCGGACGACATTGCTGGCCGCTATAAAACAGACAAGCCCGGACATTGTGCTTTACGATGCAGGCGTGGATGTGTTCGAGGGTGATCCGCTCGGGCAGCTTCGAATTTCGGAAGCAGGCATACGTCAGCGAGACAATCTGGTGCTCAGTGAACTCAAGAGAGCCGGAATCCCGGTGGCCACGGTGATCGGGGGTGGTTATGACGACGACCGAGACAATCTGGCCCGCCGGCACGCCATTGTTGTAGAGGAAGCCCAGCGAGTGTTTGTCGCCTGATCTCCCCCGCTACCAGGCCACGCCCTTATCCGACCCCCGCTTGATAATTGGCGTTTCGTTTTCCCAGATAGCCAGGCCATTTTGGAGATCGGTAAGGCTGAGCTGGAAGTAGTACTCCACCTGCTGTTCCTTTTTCACTTTGTGATTGCGCTGGATGATCTTGCCGGACAGGCTCAGGTCCGGTGCTTTCAATGTGCCTTTTTTCTGCACCCCGGACTGGTCGAATTCCGCGGAATTGCGCAGTTCACGGGCTTTTTCATTCATGGCGTCTTCGGGGCCATCAAGACCGACGGCGGTGGTCGTCACGACTTTGCCGGAGCGCAGCAGCGCTACGCGGATTTTTTTCACCAGTTGATCGGTGTCGATGCGCTGCATGGTGTCATTGACGATCCGGCTGACGACCATGATGTAGCGCTCGCCGGTGGGATTGTCCACCGCGCCGCTGGACAGCATGTCCTGAACGGCGGCATCGGCGGCCTGCTCAAAATCGCGATAGTCCATGGTCATGGTGACCGGGCCATCATCGGCTGCCGGGTCGATGTAGCGGGTTGGGCTCGCGCAGGCGGCCAGGAGTGTTGAACACAGAACGACGGGCACCCATTTATTCATGATTCATTCCTTTTGCATAACGCGAAGTGACAATGTTGTTGACGACGATAACACCCGCTTCAGGGTTCGCGGTCCACACGTAAGTGAAGTTGATAGCTGACCACCTTTTCATGGGGCGCTGTCGCCGTAAAGAAACGGTTCTGGTTAGGCAATACGCGGGCAGGACGGTACCCTTCGCCGACACCGGGCACGACCATGCCTTCGGCATCAAACCAGGTAACGGCCCACTCCATCAGCGTGTCCTGATAGGCCTGCACCGAGAACTGGATTTTGAGCAGGTCGCCACCGCTGGGCATGTCGATCCGCTTTTCGAGCAGTTCGGTGACTGCCAGAAAGGCACTGATCTCAGGATCGACCCGGAGATCGTCGCGCTCCATGACTTCCCGTTCCGGCTGCGTGGACGCACAGGCGCCCAATAAACTGATAACGACCAGCAGAACGGCCAATTGCATCATTCTGAACATGGTTCTCTCTCCTGTAATGATCAGGGCAGCACCAGGCGTTGCCCGGGATTGTTCCCTTGCAGATCCAGCAACATTACCGTAGCCGGACTGGCTATGGTAGGCCGTTTCACGTAAATCAGGGTGAACGGCTGATCCGGCACTGTTACCCGACCCAGTACGCCCTGCTGGCTATCGCGAAGGGTGATGTCGCCGTCGGCCGGTCGCTCTAGCCGGGCAATCTCCCAGTGATCCGGCAGGGCCTGCCAGCCCCGCAGGTCGGCTTGGGTGGTGGCCATGGTGTAGATGATTGAGCCAATCTGGCCAAGCACACCCAGTGATTCGGTGGCCTGATACTGTATTAATCCTTTGACCACGGCCGCCGACACCGCGCGGGTCAGGATGCCCGGAAAGCGAGCCTGCATTTCTGTACGAATCACCCGACCCATTTCGGCCATGGGTTCCGTGGTTGCTGACAGGCCATCACTGGTGCTGGCAACAAGATGACCGGGAACGGCGCTGCGATCTTTGTAGCGCGGCAGCGCGATGGCGGCAAAAATCAGTGATGCCCTGTCGCGGTAAGGCACAAACAGCGGCACTTCAAAGCGAACTTCTTCAAGTACCGGCCCCAGGCCGTTTTCATAGAGCACCCAGATCATGGGCGGCAACTCGTCCCGCCGGAGCTTCCCCGCAGCCAGTGACTGGGCCAATTCGGCGTCAGCAGCCAGCGTCGGGTTGCCCGGCGTCATGCGGGCAACCCGCTCGAAGGAACTGGCCGCTCGATCAATATCCGCCTGGCCGTTACCTGCCGCCAAAAAATACAGGCCGTGCAGGTAGGTGCTGGCAGGCACGATATAGTCGGCATAGACGCTCCAGCCCGCCGGATCACCATAACGGCTCGCCAGCTTCGAGCGGAATTCCCCACTTTCAACGTTTCGGCGCACTGACGTCGCATCGGCCTGACCGGACCGTGCCGCCTCGCGCTGGGCCTTGATGTCTTCGGCAAAAAAGTCCACTGCCCGTCGGGTCCGGTCATCGGCCCGGTTGAATTCCACCCGGGCAAAGTCGCTGTTGCCCTTTGCCAGGAAAGACAGCCCCTTGTAGGTGTTCACCAGAATTGCTTCTGACATCAGGGCCCGGTAATCCCGGGAGGATTCGTTGACCAGTACCGAGCCGACCTTTCCCATAGCAGAGGAAGCCCCACTTTGGGTATCGAGATACTTCATGCCCGATTCGGCCCGGTCGAAGGCAGCTATGGCGGCATCGTAGTCTCCGGCCAGGCGGAAGGCTTCACCCGCGTGCAACAGTTCCAGGACCTTGTCGCCGGCGTGGCCATCTTGCCCGCCATCGTCCTGTTTTGGAGTGAACGCCATGGCGTCAGCAGCGGACTGATAATTGCCCTGAGTGTATGCGCTATTGAAAGTCGCTATCCGGTCACGCTGCTGGAAGGCGGAACAGCCCGCAACGCTCTGCAGGATGATAATCGCTAGTAATAGATTTAAAAAAGGGTTTGGCAATCGCTTGTTTAACATCACTATCCCGAGCGGAGCCTGGAGCTGGCAGGTCTAATAGAGGGTCAGAAGTCTTTGCCGCATTTCGGACCCAGCTGCTGCAAGAATACATCAAGAGCACTTAGTGAGGAATTACGCCAGCGACCTGTTTACGATAGTCGTTTAACTTACTGATTCAGGGACGATGTTGAACCACGCTAAAACAGCGCTTTCGTTACTGTCAGCATCTTCAAAACAAGCCACTTGTTTGCAGGGCTCGGATCATTGCTGGTGTTCGTGCTTGGCAGTCTGCTGTTACTGAAACTACCCAACTTCAGTGAGCTGGATTTCAGCCAGCTGTTCCTGGAAGAACACGGCTAGGTACCTTGATCCGGATTAAGAAAAATCAGCCCGGGACACGGCCTGGTTTGCCTACTGCCCCTGCACCGCCAGATCATTGGCTTGCTGGGTTGCTGTGTCAGTATCAGCCGCGCTACTGGATACCTCCTGAATGGATAGAGTGACTATGAACAGTCTTCATGTCTCGCCGGTGAATGGACTGCGGAGTCAAATTTTTCACGCTATATGTGGGAAATCGCACAGCCGTCGCGTGAAAACAGTGCCAATACTGTGCATATGGCGGTAGGACAAGTGCAGCAGAAATTTGCCGGACATTTGTATGCCCTACTCCTATGGCTCTCAACGCACACAGGGGTTTTATATGACCGATCAAACAGAATCATCAGCAACCGAAGGCACTGCAGGCCGAGATAAAAATGGCGCGAGATCGACCGAATCGCGAGCACGGGACGCTGCTTCTGATACAGGAAAGGCGGCCTGGGAAGAGGTCCAATCCCAGTTTGCCCAACAAAGTAGTTTTGCCGCCGACCAGACCGACAAAGTGTCGGCAGTTTTACGCAACATGGCCGACGAATTCGACCAACAGGACCAACACACCTTCTCGAACTATACACATCACCTTGCAGGTTACTCTGACTCTCTGTCGGAAAAACTGCGTGAAAAGGATTTGAGCTATTTCGTTGATGAAGCGCGCAATGTCAGCCGTCGCCAACCCGCACTATTTATGGGCGGCGCCATCGCGGCAGGCTTCGTGCTGGCGCGTTTCTTTCGAAGTTCCGCTGAAGCACAGAACGCAGAACCCGGGCGGGATTCGGCCCCAACCTCGAAGTACTCAGTGGACACAAACTAAAAGGAAACAACAATGAAATCGGAACAGCCAAAACAGGGAAAAAACGAGACTTCTTTCGGAACCCTGATGTCGGATCTGGCGCGAGACGTTGGCACGCTGGTCAGCGATGAAACGAAACTTGCCAAAGCGGAAATGTCTGAAAAAACCGGGCAGTTGGCAACTGGCGTTGGCTCAATTGCGACTGCGGGCGCCGTGTTGATGAGTGGCTTTCTCGTGCTGCTCGCTGCTGCCGTATACGGCCTCAACAATGTACTTCCACCCCAGCTAACACCCTGGCTATCGGCGCTGATCGTGGGAGGCATTGTTCTTGTCGTCGGATTGATCATGCTGAAGGTAGGGCGTGAGAAGCTGAAGGCCAGAAACCTGATGCCCGAACACACGATTGCCAGTTTTCAAAAAGACAGCCATATGGTCCGCCAACATGATGGACTGGCGCAGGAGAAACCGGAATGAGTCAGCACGCAGAAACTCGCAACAAAAGCGACATCGAATCTAACATTCATGAAGTCCGAAATCGCCTCGACAATACGCTGTCTGCTCTTCAGAGCAAGTTATCACCGCAGCAGTTGGTCAACGAGACGTTCAATTACATCCGCAATGGCGGCCCTGGGGAGTTTACCGAAAATCTGGGGGACTCGGTCAAAAACAATCCGGTTCCGTTTTTAGTGGCCACCATCGGTCTGAGTTGGTTGATCCTGGCGCATCGCAATGGCTCATCGAGCAGCGATCACGTTAGCACCACCACGGGCAACGAAACGGCGGGCACGAACGGATCCAGTGACACCAAAGACAAAGTCAAAAACGCTGCCCAGCAGGCTCGCAGCGGCGTGCATGATATGACAACGCAGGTTCGCAACCGTTCGGCACAAGTACGGGACAAGTCGCGGTCTGCCATCCATAACGCCTCTGATGGCGCGCGAAACGCCGGTGTACAGGCAAAGCATTTTGTCGAAGAAAACCCGTTTGCCGCTGCCGCCATAGGAATCGGGATAGGCGCCCTGTTGGGCGGCATGTTCCCTGCCTCACGGGTAGAAAACGAAAAGCTGGGTGAAATGCGCGATAGTCTGGTCAATACCGCAAGTGAAGCAGGCGTCGAGCAGGCTGAAAAGTTGAGCGCCAAAGCCCAAGAAAAAGCGGGCGAGACCGGAACGGATAAATCCGAACCCACAGCCCCCACGTTTCGCACCGACGCCACAACGAACCCTGCCCCCAACGGAGGATTGGGCTGAGCAATTTGCCCGCCGCCCCGTAAACTACTCGAAACCGAGGTGACGTTGCCTCGGTTTCGAGTGCTAAGCGATACCAGCAGCCACCAGAAGCGCGCCAATGCCGGCGGCAATCCAGACTTTTCGGGTGTAGCTGCTTATCGGCGTGGGGGTATTGCGGTCTGGCACGGCGAAACCCCTGGATGAGCTGTTTTTCTGAGTTCTCTCCCAACCCGTGAGCGCCGCATCGAGAATATCGCTGACGCGATCAAATCCTTGAAGTGACCTACTTGTTGAGACGCCTGGCTTCTTCAACCCACTCAGCGTAAGACTTCATTCCGGAGAACTGGGCCAGTTTCCGCTTCTCCTCGGCATTTGGCTCAGCGATCTGACGATAGCTGTAGATGCCAGCCGCGTGGAGCTTTCGCACTAACGCCGGGCCTACCTGTGGCAGGCGGTGCAGATCATCATGCTCCCCACTGGCGGAAGTGGTTCTGCCAGCAGGCTTGTTTACTGCCTGATCAATCGCCGAGTTGATGGCACCGGCATAGGCGGCCTGCTCGCGTGTGGCAGCATCCGTCTTCGTCCAGTTCCGGCGCAATGTATTATAGTTCTGACTTGCCACTCTGAACGCCCGGTCCAGTGTACTTTCGCACACAGACGCAACGCCCTTCACCGTCGACAGAGGATGTCGAATTCGTTCAATAGGCTGCTTCAGTGTCTGCTGGAAAAACTGCAATGTCGGCTCGCTGATATAGGTAACCTGGGTTCTGACCTCACCCACCAGGCCGCTCATTCTGCCAGATACTGTCTCGAATTCCTTCTGGCCTGACTGCACGGTCTCACTGAGATAAGCCCTGATAGATTGGGCATACTGTTCTGCAAGATGACTGGCCTTGTTACCCGCTCGAATGACTGTATTCATAAACTTCTCCATGTCTCATGTTTTCAACTGGTGATGAGGTTACAAAGACTGCAGCCACTTTAATCAGACCAGTGCGGAAAGGTGATCCGTCGTCGTTTTTGCCAGCAATTCTCGAGCCGGGTCGCCCGGTCTTCTGCGGTTCTCTGGGACGAGGTCACTCCAGTGTTCGTTAGCTCTGATCTGTCTCAGCCAGCTGCTCCAAACCTTCGGCAGATCACTTGCATCGACTGATGTCATCTGCATGGCCGCGCGAACCGAGCTCGACCAATAGCTGCAGCTTCCTCAATCACAAATGTGGTCGTCCACGCGGCCGCTTACCCAGATTATCTGCAACGTAGGCACCACGTTCTCCTTGTGCTCGCGGCGCACCCGTGGTCGTGTCTTCTGCGGTTTGATGCTCCATTTCCGCATTTATCTCCGCGCCTATGAGCGCCGCGAAGGCCGAAAGATTGAACCAGAGCATCAGGATAATGACGCTTGCGAAGGTACCGTAGGTTTTATTGTAGTTACCAAAATTTTCGACATAGATCGCAAAAAGCGCTGAACCAGTCAGCCAAAGTGCTGCGCCAACAATGGCGCCAACGCTCACCCACTGCCATTGAGGCGCAGAGCGGGATGGCGCATAGCGGTAAACCACACTCAGTCCAAATATGATCGCCACTGCCAACAGTATCCAGCGCGCAATACGTATCAGGGTCTGCAGCAAGTCTGGTACTGCCAGGTTACTTAAGGCCGCCGGTACCGCGACGATCAGAAACAGCGTCACAATAGCAAACACGATAGCACCAAGCGTCAGTATCAGGCTCACCACATAAGGTTTTACGAAACCCCGCTTTTCGTGCTCGTAGTACACGATGTTGAGCGCAGTAATCAGCGCTCCCATGGCCTTGGAAGCACTCCAAAGTGTTAGTAGGATGCTGAAAATCAACCCTGCAGTTAAAGCACCGGTGCCGCCGGAGGCCAGAGACGTTAACTGCGATTGCAGTATTGTCATAACCCCGGACGGCATGACGCCCGACAATTCAGAAACCTGTTGCTGAATCTGTGCAGGATCTGCAATCAAACCATAGATTGAGACCAGCGCCGCCAAAGCCGGAAAAATCGCCAGCATGGCGTAAAATGCCACCCCGGCGGAGACAATGCCAATCGAATGCTCAGTGATGGAGTCCTTGGTTCGCAACAGTATATCTTTCCAACCGCGTCGGGGTATTTGCCAAGGCTTGATCGCTTGTCTTCCACGCTCGCGCCCTTCAGCGCGCTCGACATTCTTTGCGTCAACCATTGGTTTTTTCCTTAGGGGGTCAACCGAATGCTGTCAGGCTACGATCGAATTGTATTCTTGCTCGTCTGGATTAATACGCTTCCAGTGATACCAGTTTATTGAATGCCGCAATGTACGCTCACACACACAACGGCGAAAAAATCAGGCACATTACGTTGGCGAGCAGCCCGGTATTCTTTTATTCGGCGGACTGTTTATCAATCGGCCTCTGTTCAACTCGAGCATCTACATATAACCGCTTGATAACCACCATCGCCAGCACTGTCAGCGGTGCGGCGAGAATCAGGCCAAGCACGCCTGCAATCAGGCCCATGATGATCTGTGCTGACAGCAGTAAGGCCGGGGGCAGCTTCACTGACTGGCGATCAACAAGCGGTGTTATCACGTTACTTTCCACTGCCTGCACTAGCAGATAGAGCGCCAGTACAGACCAGAACATGCCCTCTGGCAGCGATACCAGCAATGCGGGGATCGCTGACAGTATCGGTCCCAGGTTGGGGATAAAGACCAGCAATGCCGCCAGCAGGGCCAGTGAAAGCACCATGGGCATACCCAATAACCACAGCCCCAGGCCAGTTGCCACACCGACCACCGCCATTGACAGCAGGCGTCCCAGCAGCCACCAGTAAAGTTTCTGACGAACCTCAGCCATTAGAGCTATCACTATATCGCGCCGTTGCGGGGGAACGATCGACAGCATGCCTGAGCGATAGGTGTGTGGTTCGGAGGCGAAGAACAGGGCAATAAAAATGACAAAAAACAGATTGAGAAAAATGGTCAGGGTGGAAGAAAGAAACGTGGAAACGCGGGAAAACCACTGGCCGAAAAGGCTGCCCCCCGAATCCTCCTGATTGAACCGGTCAACAATTTGAGCGCCTATGGGCCACTCGCGCAATTGGCTTTTTAGCGCAGCCACCGAATCCGGCAGAGTCTGGGTTAACTGCTGGAACTGCTCGCTGATACCCGTGGCAAATTGCATTCCCAGCAGGCTCAAAGAACCCACTGCAGATAAAATCACTACGGCCAATGACCAGGGGTGTGATAAAAAGCTGTGACTGCTCAGCCAGCCAGCGGGTACCAGCAGAAAAGTACCTAATAAGAGCCCGGCGAAGATCAGCAGAACAATCTGAAAGCCGTGCCAGAGCAGAAACAAGGCAGCCAGCAGAAGCCCGCCAATGCCAGCGGCAATCCAGACTTTTCGGGTGTAGCTGCTTATGGGCGTGGGGTTATTGCGGCCTGCCATGGCAAAACCTCTGGATGAGCTGTTTGCGTACCCGGTTCACTGGCCGCATTACATCGGCTTTTCCCAGAGACCGTCCTGGTACTTCTTTACTTCGTCCACAAAACTCCCTGGATGGACATTTCGGAAGAGATGGTCATCCAGTGGGATCAGACGCACCATTTCCTTAATCATCGAGGCTGGGGGTATCTGGAGATCGTCTCCCGCGAATAACTGCTGCATGTCTCGAATCGGTTTCTCGGGAGTGAAATTCGTTTTCGGGTCATACCATTGATCAAGCGTGTCGTACATCCGGTCGTTGAACCCGGTACGGAATGGCCCCGGGTTAATGGTCGTCACCTTGACCCCCAGTGGTTCCAGCTCGTCATGAAGCAGTTGGGCAATGGCTTCCAGCGCATGCTTGGAAGCAACATAGGGAGCCAGGTAAGCGAAGGTGGACAAGCCAGCAACCGAGGACACCAGCACAATTTTTCCTTGGCCCTTGTCTACAAATACCTTGGCGTAAGGCTGGACGAATTCGAGTGTGGAGAAAACGTTAGTCTCGAATACCTTGCGAATCCTGTCGACGGGGATCTCGGCGACGGGCCCTGTTTCACCTATAGCAGCATTCGCGACCAGGATGTCTAGCTCATGACCATAGTGTTGGAAAATGGTATCGCGATCGCGGGCATCCGTAATGTCCAGTTTTTCGACGGTTAATTTGACGCCTTTGCTCCGAGCCTTTTCTTTTAAGGCCGTTACCTGGGGCCAGATTTCGACTGTCGCGATGACGCGATGTCCCTCTTCTGCCAGGGCCAGAGCGGCCCCTTCTGCTAAACCGCTGCCCGCGCCCGTTATCAGAATGGTCTTCATGTTATGGCTCCTTGGTAAAAATGGGTATCTGCCAAATCGTCGCGATCAAGTTGTTCGAAGATGATGGTTTCAGCTCCTGGCCGAAGTGACCTCCGTACTTAAGCGCGTGCGGGCACGACCTGTCTGTTCGTTACCGAACGATGGCCCTCCCCTCATGGCGCTGTTCCGGTAAAGGTCAACGTTGATCATGGCTGGTATTGAGTGGATACTGAATATCCAGATCTACGGCATAAGGGATTTAGTGATGGACACTGCGATGGATCGACGTCTTTTCCAGGGCTTGAATGAGCTCCCACAATTGCCGGATCTGAGTAAAGACGAATTAGATGAAGAAATGCGCGCTGTCTACGACGATATCGAACGCACACTGCGGGTCCCTTTCGTCAACTTTATATTTCGGTCCCTGGCAAATTTTCCGGAGCACTTCGTGCCAGCCTGGAAGGCGCTTTCACCTCATTTGCGCCGGGTGGAGTGCGAGCGCGCGGGGCAGCAATTGCGTGGTCTGGCTGCTAATGAAATCGCGGTGGAACCGTTTCCGAAAAACATCTTGAGCATCGAGGATCATAACGCGATCGCCGCGTTTACCGACTCCATCCATTACGTGCTGCCTAAACTGCTGTTAACCGCTACAGCCCTTGATATGCAAGCATCCGGTGATTTCGTGATTCGTCCGGAGCCGTCAGCGGGAGACGTCACAACGATTCCCTATGGCATCGCCCAAGGCACCGGCCCGTTGCCATTACTGGATCCCGCCGACGCCGATGACCGCGTGCGCGCTCTGTTCAAGGATATTCAGGAACAGCATGGACATCCCGGTGTCGCCAGCTATTACCGGGGATTGGGTCACTACCCGGTATTTCTCGGGCAAGCCTGGCAAGAGGTGCGCCGGCATGTGGACACGAACCACTATCGCCAGCGTAAGCAAGCTGTGCTTGCATTCGCGGAGACTTACTCAATTCGTGAGTTGGTTGGTCGCGCACCGGCACAGACGACTGCGGCGCCCGATGCTGTGAGAGCGATTCTGGCGGTGTTTCGCTACCGCCTCATTCCGGATCTGTTGCTGGACGTCACCCTTATCCAGGCAATGTTTGACGGTCCGCACGCAGCGGCGCATTCACGGTTTACCGTTACGTAAGCCCCATGACAACAAAAAAGGTCGGTACTCGCGTGATACGGTCGGTCCCACCGTCTCGTTCCAGATCACGGCCTGCGCCTATTTCCCCCGCCTCACCCGAACAACATCCGCCATTATGGCAAGGGCAATTTCTACCGGGGTTTTGCTTCCCAGATCCAGGCCAATCGGCATGTGAATCCGTTTGATTTGCTCATCACTCAGTCCACCCGCGCGGCGGAGGCGCTCGGCACGGGCCTGGCTGGTTCGCATGGATCCCATCACTCCGATATAACTGGCCGACGTTTTTACCGCAGCCATCATGGCCAGATCGTCAATGCGGGGGTCGTGAGTGACGGCCACCACAGCGGTGGATTGGGTGCAGGCGCCCTCTGAGGCGATGTATAAGGAAGGAAGCAGAGGCATGAATTCAATGTTATCGGGCAGGTTCAGATGTGCGGTGATTTCTTCCCGTGGATCGCACAGAACCACATGGTAGCCCAGGCTTGTGGCAAAATCAGCACAGGCTTGCGCAACCGTTGAGTAGCCCGCAAGGATCAGTTTTGCGACCGGGCCCACGCGGATCCGGACGATCTCTTCGCCCTCTTTCCACAAAACCCTTGGCCCGGGCCCCCCGGCGTCTTCAAGCCAGCAATGACCGTCTGTCAGCCTCACCGTGCGCAGACGTTCCTGGTCGCCGTTCAGGGTTTCTCTGATTGTCGTCAGGTGACTTATGTTTCCCGGGTTGGGAGCCATTCGTTCCGCCAACACTTCCAGGATGCCGCCGCAAGGCAGACGAACGCGGGGGTTTTCCTGGCCATTTTGCGGCGCACCGTAGCTTACCGTCATGGCCGGAACGTCATACTCACCGGCAGCAAGACGTTCGAGAAAGTCCTCCTCAACACAACCGCCAGACAGTGAACCGAGATGATTCCCATCAGACATGGCCACCATCAATGAGCCGGGTTCCCTTGGCGACGAGCCAAAGGTAGAAAGAACCGTGCATAACCAAACGGTTCGGCCTTTCTCCAGCCAATGAATAGCCTGTTCAACTACCCGATAATCCAGGCTCTGCATAGGGGCGTTAACTCCCGTTTCCTGCCGCACGCTGAAGCCGCCATGGCAAACAGGCCCAGCGTTGTGTTTCTGACGGTGTAATGAATGCTCTCTTTCACTGTCCTGTGCCCTCACTTGTCAGGGAGAACGCCAGCTTATCGGAATTCCGATGGCAGTTCTGAATCTTCTGGTACCCGCAGCTCGAAACCGGATTTTAGGGTAATGGTCTTGCCGGGTTCTATCGTGCGTTCCCACGAAAAGACGCCCTTTATGTCTTGAGTATTCCGGTTCACGGGTTGGGTGATCTCCAGTTCTTTGACGGTCAGATCGTCCTGTTGAGAAACCGGGATCCGGTCAAAGACACGAACCGCAACCGCTCGGGGGTGATTGTTGGTGATCTCGTACCGGTTGACGCGGCGAACGTACTTTTCCCCTTTGAACACGCCCTGCTCGCCTTTCTGATTTTGCTCATTCACCATCTCGGCAACAACTCGGTCATTGACGCCAAAGCCCATGGCGAGCTCGCTGCCGGTGGATAGGCTGTCAAGGTGTGAGCGGCCGACAGACTGGCCATCACGATAGAGCGTGACAGGTCCCGCTGGCAGTGACATGGCGGCCTCAAAAGTGCCTGCTGCATGAATAAACCCGTTCAGGTCCATTGCCGGGAAAAACCGGGTCTCGATGGATACCGGAACGTCATGGCTGGCAACCGCCACAAACTGATCGGTATTCCCACTGGCCAGCGATACAGGCATTTCGACCCGGTAGCTCTGGGTGAACGCGCCATCATTTTCAACGCTCGTTGTCTGAGGCGCACTTGCGACTTCAGACTGCATCATGTCGAGGGATGCGCCGAGTGATTTTTTTGATCGGTATTCGGCCTGCACTCCGGGTGAAACTACCCAGGGATAGAGCGGGGGAATGTCGGTGCCAGATCTTGCATTGGCCGTTGAAAGCTTCAACTCCACCCCAGTCCAGTCGGTTCCCGTGGTCTGGCGGATAAGGGCGAGATGCTCGAGAACGAGTGTGCCAGCAGTCCCGTTTTCTGCAGTCTCCAGCCGCGCGTTGTATTGGCTGCGCCAGCTCGCGCCTTGAGTCTGGTATTGCAGCCGGACTGTCGCCTGCCCTGAGCGCTCGGCCTGATAAACAATGGTGACACTTTTGGTCGCTCTGGCGTCCTGCTGTGTGGCAGCCAGTTCCCGTTTGATTCGGTCCCGCTCGGCAATATCATCGGCCATGGCCTGCCTGATGTCACGAATGCGTGTCAGAGCCTGTTGAGTACTTTCCTGCACAGTGGTGGCCAGTTGGGCCAGTTCCGAGGCGGTGATTTCTTTTGGGGTTCCGGCCGCTTCGGCCATTAGCCTGACCTGCTGGTTCCAGGCCTGAATCTGGTCTTCCCGGGCACCGATTTTGTGCTCCAGTTCCTGCAGCTCTTTGCGGAGGTTTCGTGTGGCTTCTGCCACCACTTCTGCCTGCTCCACCTGCCGAATTTGCACGCGCTGAGTCAGAACCCCTGGCACGCCCCTTATTTCCGCCATCAGGGTGTCATCCTGCATTGAAACCGGCAGCCCCCCAAGCGTGATTTCGCCACTGCCCTGCTTAATTGAGACGCTCTCCTCCCAAACCAGCTGGGCATGGGAAGGAAACAGGGTTGCTGATGTAACCTTGGCCTGAACCGCAAAAGGCAGGCAAAGAATCAGCAAAGCAAAGTTCCATTTCATAAACTATTCCTCAATATCAGCGAAAATCGGGGCTGAGTAACAGGGTCGTTAACAACCCGAGTTCATGTAAATACACTAGCACCAGCACGGAACCCGCTAAAAGTTACCTTTTGAAACAGTTCATTACTTTTCTGCAATTGTTAACTGCGTCATGGGTTGTATCCACAATTGCTGATACTTTGGAAACTCAACAATAATGTATCGCAAGCATTCCATGGAGGAATACCTCATGAGACGTCGACTGGTTGTTGCACCTTTCTTCAAAAGCGCATCGGTTACCGCTGCTCTGATGGCCTGCCCTCTGCTGGCCCAAGCGGCATCGGTACAGACCGTATTTTCGGCGGAAAACGCCCTTTACGGCGCGGGATACAGCATCGGCCAGGCAGACGGCTGGATTGATGACAGCCTTCGTGCAGCGGTCAGCCGGTATCAGGCGGACCGCCCTGGCCTGAGCGCCACTGGCGAACTGGATTCGCCAACACTTGCCGCTTTGGGTATTTCCGGAAGTCGCTCGCAATTGATGGGCGGCAATGAAGTCGCAAATCAGGAAGCGGCACGGAATGAGCTTGGTCTGACGCTGGCCAGCGCACCCAAGCCCGCACCGGCACCAGCACCAGCACCCAAACAACCTGCCGCAACACCGGAACCCGTGGCTGAGCCAGAGCCGGCTGTTTTCAGCGTCGCAAAGGTGAGCAAGCCAATTGCGAAACCTGAGCCTCAGAAGGCCCCGGAACCCGCCCCGAAA
>Ga0306907_1000605_pt1 | contig 14850 bp, 11 predicted proteins | sample AntRauTorcE11898_FD_190415 | JGI IMG/M metagenome (GOLD analysis project Ga0306907, IMG submission 190415) | Saline lake microbial communities from Rauer Islands, Antarctica - Metagenome Torckler E11 #898 (v2) (version 2) | ecosystem: Environmental > Aquatic > Non-marine Saline and Alkaline >... | reverse complement strand
GTCTGACGATTAGATCCCATTAGAGTACTCCTGGTGGGAGAATATCTAGAATCCGTCGGATAACAATGACGCCGAAACCGAGCAGTCCGAGGCCAATAATTACCCAGAGCCGTTTACGCCACTGCGGAGTGATGCGGAACGGCGCAGTTAACTCAACGACGATCAGTAGGCCGATCAGCGAGACAACAAAAAACAGCTCGATTGTTAGCGATCCTAAGAGAGCCAACAGAAAGATCACACCGAGCATCCACGCGAGTTGAGCATGGACAAACTGGAGTCGACGCGTTGTCTGCATTATACGCCTCTGAGTAGCGTAGCCTTACTAACGTGTCGCCTTCTGGCCCTAATTTGTGCAGTAATGACCTAACAATAGTAGGTTACTGCCGGTGCACAATAATAAGAGCAGTCAATAATAATGAAATGATTGCAATCACAGGTGAATGAGGCGTATCATCGTCTGTCTGGCCATTGGATGTACCATCAACATCGGTAGAGTTGTTATCACCGGTATTGTTTGGCTGGATCACCGATGAATCATCGTCTGTTTCGTCTTCCTCATTAGAACTATCGCTGGAATCGGTTTCGTTCTCTTCATTACTCATGTCATCTGTGTTTATTTTGTCATCTACAACCGTTTCATTTTCTTCGTTTGTCTCGTCCTGGTTTGTCTCGTCGCTAGCGCTCGTTCCGTCTTCTTCGTTTGACCCATCATCAGCGTTTGATCCGTTATTAGAACCTGAATCATCAGAACCGCCATCGTCTGGTACATCAATCGATACGGGTTCACTAACCCCCACAATTTCGTTATTCCCAGTGTACATTTTATTCTCGCCTGTTGCTACGACATATACTTCATATGAGCCTCCTTCCAAATCTGAAAATGGGACTGTCGTTTCGTAATTAGTACTTGAGCTAGATTCAGATTGTTTGGTGAGATCAACCCGATTTTGATCGTCGTCGTTCCACACAACAGCTTCTACCGCCTCTGGTGGTTCGGAGAGTGAAGTTTCAGTGGCCGTTGCTCTGATCGTTAATTCATTACTCTCACTACTCTTTGTCAAGTCGACACTAATATCGTATCCAGACACAACGATAGGAACAACCTCGTCGAGGGCTGGATCAGTAACTCTCAACACGTAGCTCCCCGGGTCAAGTGCGTGTTCAGTTATGTCAAATGAAACGGTTCTGTCAGTATTATCTTCATAAACCAGCTCATTGTCTGAATTGAATATCCCAACTTGGTATGATTCATCAGGACCTGTGATCGTGACATCTATTGAACCATCTTGTTCAAAAACACCAATGTGATCTGCATTTGCTGTCAGCCCTGTTGGACTATATCTAGGAGTATCAATAGCATTCTCAGCACGAACATCATACTCTGAATCTGCAAATACAATACCAGCACTAGCACTACAGAGACAACACACTAACACTAATGTGTAAATGCATTTTATTATTGGTCTGACCTGCATACTGAATTGCTTTTTTCTGAGCATAAATAATATCTCATTTAATCAAATAAGAGTAGTGCTTTGGTTACAGTTACTTCAATTGATTACCTACGTTGAGCTTCTCAAGACTTGATCTCCTTAGGCACTCATCTTGTACCCTCAAATATCAAACAGACATATAAATAAAGTGGTTAAGACTGTGATGAAAATAATGAATCCACGCCAAAGAATTTCGAATTAGTCAGTGCCTAACGAAAATACTATTAGATAGTATGATTAGTTAGCATCATGACTAGTAACTATAGTAGACGTATAACTGCGTTATTTTTAGTATTAGTAATGATTGGGTCACCATTTTCGACGGGAATGGTAGGTGCAAGTGGCCCCTCTGATTCTCAAACAGTTAAGATTACTGATGGCGTCGATGCGTGGGCTGGCTCACCACTTACACTTCAGACACAGACAGATGGTGCCACAACTATCGATGATGTGCCAAACACGATGACAATTAGTGGGGCAGTATATGGTACTCCAAAATTACAGCCAGTTAGTATATTTAATCCTGGATCAACTGTAGAATTTTCTTATGGGTCAAACTCACCATTTAGTACTGCATTTGATCTTAATGAAAGTAATACTCAGATCCACATAATCAAGCTCAACGAATCAGTCTCCGAAGAAAATGTTGACGCTAGTATGATCCCTGGAACACCTAATGAACTCGGTGATCTATTAGATAAAGAAGATACAAACTCAAATGCGACATTCACTGAGATTACCTCTGAGGTCAGCACTATTAACGACGAGTTTAGTTTCGACCATCAGTTCACTGAATCTGGCCAATATACTGTAATGATAACATCAAACGCAGGGCCCGGTAGTGGAATACAACTTGATGGTGATAAAATTGATAGTATTAACGGAGAGATCGATGTTATTGGTCTTGAACCCGTAGCTGTACAAGATAACTCCGTAGCGTCCATATCTCTAACCAGCAGTAGTGAACCAGGCGACAACCTGACGTTCGATGTAAAGTCTGGACTTGGTAGCGATACCAATCATGTTGTTGCAGTATATAATAAAAGTACACTCAAAAACGAAGACATTGAACTTGAAACACCCACCGATATTGATGATACTACCACCGCTGACGAGTTTACTATCTCCTCAAGTATTGGATTTGTTAGTGGTGAAGCGATACTTGAAAATGATGTTGAAGTGCTTGGACAGACGGTTGGCGCAACTAATCGCAATGATGGACCGTTCAGTGTTCAAAATATCGTTAACCGGATTGCAGATGAAGCAAGCACAGAGACACCAAAATTAGATAACGATGAAGACACTTTGTTTGCCTCTGTGACTGGTGTAGTTGGGAACAGCAGTGAGGAAGTGACCGTTAGAACAACAAATTGGGATGAGGGAGACTACCGTGTAGTGTATATCGCAACGAGTGGCGATAGTAGTGATGAGTTCTCCAGTGCTGAGACAAGTATAAATATAGAGGTGGAGGAGACCAGTGGCGGAGATGATGATGATGATGATGATGGTGGTTCCGGAAGTACCGGTGGAGGCTCCGATAACGACGATGAACCAGACGATACTACACAAGACGATGAACCAAACGACGACATCCCTACTGTCGATGATATCCGCAAAGATCTCGACAAAGTAGAGCCCAACACACAAACACGCACGGCCATTGTCGACAACGACCCTGACCGACCCGGCGTCACTGTGAGGCCACAAGGAACTGAATCAGTTCGCGAAATTACCTTCAGCAACGAGGGGGCAAACGGCAATGTCGACGTTCGAGAGTGGCAGAATCCACCGGAATCTGTATCCCTCTCGGTCCGTCAAACGGTTGGCGACGATTCAAGTAGCGTCCGAGTACCAACTGTCGCGGATATCGATCCAGACTCCGATGAAATCCGTGGCAGCTCGGCAGAAGTGATGATGACTGTCGATAGCGATCAAGTAGATACCTCCGAAGATCTAGTTATCGTCCACGAACGCGATAACAGTTGGGAGACACTCGAAACAACAGTTGAGGAGACCAGCGACGATGAAATAACGCTAAGCGCGGAGACTGAGTCGTTCTCCCTGTTCGCAATCGCAGAAGTCACCGAAGACAGTCAAACAGATGATGGCACCCCTGACCAATCCGATGGTGATGGAAACACCGACGAATCCGATGATGGTCCCGGAGTAGTCATCATCATTGGTGTATTGATCGTGATGTCACTGATTGCTGCTGTCGCCTTTGCCTACACTCGACAGGCAGGTCAGCAGGGCAACAACAGACTATAGACCCAAACCCGTCGGCTACAGAAAGCGAGGAGACAACCACCCACGCTCCACCGTGACGTGGAAGCCAATGGGTATCAAGCTCGGTTCCAAACACACCCAACTTCGTTTAAACGTTAGCAAGCAGAATTCCCCGGGTCACCGTACCTGGGATAAATGCGACAATCGCCTGACTTAAAACGAATATTCAAGTGACCCACACCCCAGTATGTCGGTCTTCCTCCACGCCCTCACCAAGCACATCGTTGAGCGGTGCATCGACCACGAGGTCGGTCGCATCGCTTGGCGACCTGAGCAAGATTCGAGAGGACAAGAACGGCGAGTCTCGCAACTGGGGTAAACGCGGGAACAAGAAACTTCACGGTGGGAGTTTGACCGCTTCACGCGCTTGCTCGAATACAAAGCAGAAGAACATGGTATTCTCGTTGACTGTACAAGTGGGCAGGACACAAACAAGACGTGTTCGTGCTGTGGACGGAAGCGTGACGCAAATTGCGTGGAGCGTGGCCTGTACGTCTGTGAGTCGTGTGGTACGATGATGAACGCGGACGTGAAGGTTCAGTGAATATCCGGCGAAAGATAACTCAGAGTCCTCCCACGGAGGATATGAGTAACGGTTGTTTGGTACGGCCAGTAGCCTACCTGTTCGATCAGACCTCGGGGCGTTTCGCACCGAGCAAACAGGTGCGTTGCGAACCTTGAGATTCTCTCCGCCCTGAACGGCGGGGAGGATGTCAAGTTGATTGTTCGCCGGGCTCGATCACTGCGATTTCGAACCGTGCTCCTCCCTCTTCACTCTCTTGGACTGAAATAGACCAGCCGTGGTCGTCAATAATATCCATCACAATCGCTAAACCATAACCCGTTCCTTGATCAGAGTATGTAACATTCCGTTCGAAGATTCGTTGACGCTTGTCTTCTGGAATACCAGGACCAGTATCAGCAACAAAGAAGCCTGAACTTGTTGATCCAACTCTTACAGTAACGTTCTTACCACCATGTTCTACGCTATTGCGGAAGAGGTTCTCTAATAATCGTAGGATCTGTCCCGAATCGGCTTCAACTGTTCGGTCATCTTCGATTTCCAGTGATACCGTAGCAGTATCAATATTTTTCCAGGCTGTGCGAGCACTTTCAGAAAGTGAGAGTTGCTCACGAGTTAGATCATCGTTACCGCGCGCTTTAGCGCGTGCGTCCTGTACGAGTTGTTCTATCCGTTGGTGTGCATTTTGGACTTTATTGAGATGCTCAATAGAATCATCTTCCATTTTGGCAAGTTCCAGATGCCCGGAAGCAACAGTGAGTGGACCCCGAAGATCGTGAGTAACTTCATTGACGAATTCGTCAAGTCGCTCGTTTTGCTCCCGAAGTTCCCGTTCTTTTTTATTGAGTTCGGTGATGTCTCTTAAGATGATAATTTCACCCTCTGCTCCATGAGTGTATTCAAGAACTGAAGACTGTTTATCGAGCACTCTAGTTATATTATTCGAATTTATTTCAATCGGTGTGCTACTGTATCCATTGATCACCGATCTGTATTCTGGATTTTGTATTTTGAATTCAGATTCTGTCATTCCAACCTCAATATCAAGTACGTCAGCAGCAGCACAATTCAGATCCGCAATAATACCATTTGGGTTCAGGATGATAATAATTTCTTGAATTTCATTTATAATCTGATTCGGTGCAGCAGACGATAACTGGAGAAAATGATACCGCTTAATTGATATTGCAAATAATAGACTAGATAACGTCCACCCAATCGGGGTTGGATCAAAGTACGGTGGCACTATGTCGAGTACCTTGATCATCCCAAGAATAGCTAATATTACAGTCGATATAAAAATAAACTGGGCTTGTGTTTTTCTTACTTTCTGTGGCGAACTCATCCACTCTCCAAGAACCATTCCAGCAGACATAATCACTAACAAGTATCCCATTCCAACATTGATTACAGGTCTAATTGAGCCTTGATTAGCTGGAATTAGAATCTCTTCGGTGAGATATGGATATTCAACAGTGTAAATGAGGTTATATGGGTTAAACCAAGAAAATACAAATAGAAATACAACAGGGACAAACAGTAAAAAAACTCTCTTCGGTATTGCCTTTCTAAATGTGAATTCGTAACAAAATATAAACCACGAAATTGCAGATAGAGGTACTGCAATTATATAGACATTAGTAATCACAAAACGTAAAATAGGAGATTCAACTAGCGCTATAAGTCCAAATGAAATTGACCAGACTAAACCACACAACATTGAGATTTGAAACCAAGGCACGACAAGATTGTCCCGTTCATTCTGCAACAAATATACGATATATGCTGGGGGAATCGCACTAACCAACATTATTAATCCAGAAATAGTGGGGGTAAAAAAATTAGCCATAGATAGTATGTTTATCACCGTAATATAGTCAATAAGTAATAACTATTTCTATCCATGTTACATGACTTTTATATAATTTTTGATCGCTAGAGAGTTACTCCTTATTTAAAAACTGCAAAAATTGTAGGCGAGAACTTAGCGCCTATGTTCAATTAACGATACACATACACTACTAGATGTGTATTTTTAATCACAAAAATAGTTATTACTTTGTCTATAATTCACAAATATATGGGAAATGAATCACCAGTATATAATACAAAGGTCACGACGGATAATTACCAACCAGCTCAAATGGCAAAAGAGACTTGTCTTGGATTTCGAGAACATGATCGTGGAAACCGGAAAAAAGCTATTACTCATTTTGCATTTGTTGATAAGTTGCAATTTTCTCATCTTGATGAAACCGAAGCTCAACAAGCAGCGACCGCCTATGTGAATGCTCTGTTTGCAAAAGATGATGTCGAGATACAGCATTTACGTAGCGGTCAGCTTGATCGAGACGGGCTTCGAGATGCTGATTGGAGTCCTGTCAAGACACAATTCCGTATTCGTGCGTCAATTGTAGGGATGGACCCATTGTATGCTGAATATAGTACGGAAGGATGGCGAAAACATAAAGTTGGAGATGACTACTGGAAACCACTTTTGAAAGCCCAGCAATATGAATTACGTGCCGCACTACAAGATTGTACGTATCCACGAAAACCAAAAGATGGACAGTCAGGATTTGGACCAGAGTCGATGCGCTATGTATTGGCTGTTGAACTCCATGATATGCATACAGACGCCTATTGGGAACAAGCAAGGGATGTGATGATACCCTATTTTGAACGGATTCTACAGGAGCAATCCAATGAGTGAGTTATCACCGTCTTTTTCCGATGAAGATGTCCAATCAAACAGTTTATTATCACTTGGAGAAGGTGTTAATCCTAGTGACATAAATGTACTAATTGTTGATGATGATCATGATATAGCCGATCTCACTTCGACATTTCTAACACGAGAAAAACCTCGATTCGAAGTCAGAACTGAAAACTCCGTTCAGGATGGTCTTGAGTATATTGATGATATCGATGCAATTGTAAGTGATTATGATATGCCAAATCAAGATGGTCTTGATTTTCTTGAGATCGTCCGAGAAGAATATCCAGAGCTACCATTTATTTTATTTACTGGCCGTGGGAGTGAAAATATTGCAAGTGAAGCGATCTCAAAAGGAGTGACAGACTACCTGCAGAAAGGAAGTGGATCAAGTAAATATTCTGTGTTAGCAAATCGAATCAACAATGCAGTCGAACGGCACAGGGCGATGAAGACACTCAAACATTCTGAGCGTCGATTTAGCCAGTTGGTAAAAAACTCATCAGATGTCATCTCAATCGTCAACGAAAATGCACAGTTTTCTTATGTATCTCCATCTGCCGAACAAGTACTTGGCTACGACAGTGAAGAACTACTTGGTGAATCCATCTTCAGTTTTGCACACCCTGATGACCGACAGCATGCTATGGAACGATTTTTTGAAGCAATTGAAGATACCAGTACAGAACCTGTTGTCCAGTTCCGATTCAAGGATCCAGATCGGACTTGGCCTGTTCTAGAATCTCGTGGACAAAATTTACTGGATAATGAATTCGTTAATGGATTTATTATTAATAGTCGTGATATTACTGAGCTCAAATCACGTGAACAGAAGCTCAAACAGCATAACGAGCAACTAAAAGATATTAAAGAAACATTATCTCAGGGCCTCCAAGATCCGATTAGCGTCGCTTCTGGAGCACTTGAATTGTACCAATCATCAGGGGATCAATCACATCTTGAACAAATAGAGGGATCACTTGTCCGGATCGAAACACTAGTTGAACAGATACTTGAGCTCTCTAAGCAAGGTGAAGAGACGATTGAAGTCGAAGAACTTTCTCTTCAAAATGCAGCTGCAGATGCATGGTCGACAATATCAACAAATGGATCCAAGCTTAATTGTATGGATTCAAAACAATTCAAGGCAGATCCTAATCGGATCCAACAACTACTTAAAAGTCTGTTTTCCAACGCTATCGAACACAATACGGAGTGTGTGACCATTTCTGTAGAAACGACAAATTCAAGCATCTTTATCGAAGATGACGGTAGTGGCGTTACTGATGAAGATCAAGAATTGATATTTGATCCCGGTTATACGACAAAAAAAGGCCAGACAGGGTTTGGACTTACAATTGCACAACAAGTTGCATTGAGCCATGGATGGGAAATTACAGCCAATACTGGTGAGAATGGTGGATTGAGGTTTGAGATCACTGGGATCACCTTTGAGCCAAAAACATTTGAGTGAACTACTCCACCCTACTCGCTCACGGCTGACGCGGCTTCCTTGAGGGCGGGGCTTCCTGTTTCCACGACGCGACTTGCATCCACGACGATAGCTGAAGAACCACCATCGGTAGACACAGCGGTTGCAGTCTCCACAGGCGTTGATTCGGAGTGAACCACTCCTAGTTTGTCGAGTTCGAAGCCTGATTGTCGGTACATGAAACTCCTGTACTCTCGCGGTCGTTTCCAGCTCAACGAGCCAACGTTGTACCCTTTGGATTTGAGTTTCCCGAGGTTCTGGATGTTGTCTCGGATTCGCTCGATGGCTTTCTGCAAAACGGTGAAGTAGACTTGTTTGAGGTCTGGCCACCAGTCTTTGAGTGCGGGGAGCGTGTCACGGACCATCCAGACGCGTTGCTCCTCAGTTGGGAACAAGCGGAAGCGTGGGCTGTACATCATACCACGTGTCCATTCGCACGAAGTGCGGTGTGTTAATAGTGCTGATTATCGTGTTTGTAACTCGTGCGGGTGCTGTATCCACTTCCTACTCGCTCGCTTCGCTTGTTCCCTGAGGAAAGGGGCTTAGCACCCTACTTTTCAGCTAACGACTCGCTAAGCAATTCTAACCTATTAATTCAACAACCTGCTCGCTCCTCAAACCGGCTTAACCAGACGACGCCCTAATATTTAATTAGTAGCTATTACAGTATGTAACTGGATATGACAGAGATGGAGCAACCATTTGAACTGACCGGCTTCCAGCGTGACCTCCTGTACGTCATCGCAGGCACTGAACAGCCCTCTGGACAAACTGTTCGACGCGAACTCGAAGAGCACACCCAAGACATCAACCACGGACGACTCTATCCAAATCTAGATCAACTCGTTGAATACTCATTCGTTCAAAAAGGTGAACAAGATCAACGCACAAACTATTATGAAATCACTGAAAGTGGCAAGGAGTTTCTTTCTCAGCGCCGTGAGTGGGAAAATCAATACATCTCCCATCTATAGGATGGGATCTAGTCTTGTAAGTCGTATAACTATTCGACATATTTTTATATCATGTAATTGTGCTCTTTACTAGACTTTTGTATGAGCATATATAATATTAGAGTGATTTATTGTGAGTAACCAGGGAGTATTGTGGCAGTTTGTCGACAATGAGTATCTATTATGGATTATAGCTATCCTGCTCTATGGGGTTGGGGATACATCAACAACACTCTGGGGATTCTCTACAGAGGGTGCCAACGAGATCGGCCCTCTTGTCGGGCCACTAATGGAGACATATGGACTCGGTGGACTTTTTATTGCCAAAATCGCCTCCTTTTTTGTTTTTGTGCTGATTTGGTATCTTCTCTGGAAGCCAACGCGTGTTGCTGTCCCACTCGCTCTTATATTTGTTGGCGGAGTTATTACAGTTTGGAACCTAGTTATGATTTTAAGTGTTATCTAGTTAGCGACCGGTTTGCCTATTGTTCGGTTATCTAGTGATTGATGCGATTGATGACAATTATGAGAATATCAAGTCCGAAAAGATACTCATCAGGGTGTCATTACTATTGTCGAAATGAATAATCAAAATTTTATTTCAACAATAGTAGTCTCAAATCATGCACTGTCTTCGTTGTCCTCAATAACCCTGATTTCCTAGTCTTGTGACTCTACGACTTGGTCGACAATATTTACTGGTGGTGAGTATTAAGAATGATAATTGCTACACAATGTTGATGTTGTCTCTCTGACCAGCACCAATATGGTTCAAAAAGAATCTGATGATACTGGCTTGGCAACCCAGCAGTCAGAAAGTTATCCGATTTTAATCTCACCGACCATTGATTTTCTTTTGATTTTCGTTCTAGTCAGCATATTAGCGTTTATACCTGTAATTTTTATATAATTCTTCGATACATTCCCACAGAATACATTATTATTTGTTTATAATTTTTGTATGGGTAGACATAATTCTGTGAGAGATCTATTGTGAATAAATGCTAATGTGACAGAGAGCAAAGAAAGAATTAGTATCTTTTTGCCAGCAAATATGCTAACATCACTCATCAAGTAAATACATATACCTAGGATGTGTAAGTTACGATTACAATTTGGTATCTATGAACAAAAGACCAATACAAGTCCTACACGTCGATGAGGATCTAGATCTGACGAATTTAGTAGGAAATTATCTCGAACGAGAAGATACACAAATCGAATTGCAGACAGCAGCGAGCATTGACGAAGGGCTAAGTATTGTTGCTGAAGGGAACATCGATTGTATTATTTCTGACTATGATATGTCTAATAAAACAGGGGTAGAATTCCTTCGATCCGTTAGAAAACAAGATAAGAACCTTCCATTTATTTTGTTTACTGGAAAAGGAAGTGAGGAAGTCGCCAGCGAGGCGATTTCGATGGGTGTCACAGACTATATCCAAAAAAAGACTGCAACCTCTCAGTATGCACTTTTAGCAAACCGAATTAGAAACGCTGTCGAAAGTATGTGGGCTCAAAACGAACGTGATCGCCATCTTGAGGCCATTGAAACTGCCCGTGAGGGAATCAGCATTCTCGATGAAGAGGGGTATTTTGTGTATGTTAACCAAGCCTATGCTGACCTCTATGGATACCAACCTAACGAGATTCTTGGCGAACACTGGGAGTTTCTTTCTCCCGCTGATAACATCCCCTATGCTTACGAAGAGATTTTGCCTATTCTAAACGAGTCGGGATGTTGGCATGGAGTTACAACTGGCCTTCGGGCCGATCAAAGTACCTTTGTTGAAGATCACGTCCTTGCGAGGACTAATGCTGGCGGAATCGTATGTACTGTTCGAGACATCACCGAACAAGAAGAGCGTAAAAAAGAGCACAAGCAAACAAATGTTTTGCTTTCGACACTCTTTGATGCCCTACCAGTTGGTGTGCTTGCCGAGGATGACGCTCGTAATGTCATGGCAGTCAATCAACAACTCTATGACTTTTTTGAGATGTCTGGTTCACCGAGTGAAGCCATTGGTAAAGACTGCGAGCAGTTCGCAAGCAAAGTGAGTGAATTAGCGGTCGATTCTGCCGAATTTTTTGAACAGATCAACACAGTAGCGAGTGAAGGCAAACCAGTTGAAGAAAATGAAATTGTTCGAACAAATGGGCAGACGTTTGAACGGAGTCACCAACCGATTGAATTTGCTGGTGGGGATGGGCATCTCTGGGTCTATTATGACGCTACAGACCGAGCAAATCAAGAACGCCGACTTAAAGCATTAAATAAGACGAGTCAGGACCTCATGGCTGCAAAAACGCATGATGAAATCTGTGAGATTGGTACCAAAGCAGCTCGTGATATTCTTGGACTTCAATTAAATGGGATCCATCTTTACGATGAGAATAAATCAGGACTTGTACCGATGGCAACCACTGATGGTCTAACTGATCTCATCGGTGAGCCTCCAGTATTCACATGCGATGATAGTATCGCATGGCGTGTCTACAATAAAAGAGATGCACTTGCACTTGATAATGTCCTTGCAAATTCAGATAGATATAATCCAGATACACCTATTCGGAGTGAAATATATCTCCCAATCGGTGATTATGGTATTTTAATCGGTGGTTCACCAGAGTCAGAACAGTTTGATGATCAAGATATAGTACTTGGTGAAATATTGGCAGGGAACATCAACACAGCACTTGAACAGGTTTCACAAACACAACAATTGCAGGCTCGTGAAAGAGAACTTACGCGTCAAAATGAGCGCTTAGAGGAGTTTAGCAGTGTTGTTTCACACGATATTCGAAATCCACTGACAGTCGCTGCAGGTAATTTGGAACTCGCTATGGAAGACGGTGATAACGAGTATCTCAAGAAAGTAAAGCATGCACACAATCGAATGGAGGCCTTGGTTGATGATCTCCTTACACTTGCCCAGGAGGGTGCTACTACAGCAGACGTTACCCCTATCTCACTTGCTGAACTCTCTGAGGGTTGTTGGCAGAATGTAGAAACATCGGCTACAACACTCAATGTCACTACTGATAGTATAATCTCTGCAGACAAAAATCGTCTCAAGCAACTCTTTGAGAACCTCTTTCGAAATGCGGTCGAACACGGTGGAGAGACTGTAACAGTTGGAACCTTAGAAGATGGATTCTACGTCTCTGATGATGGGCCAGGTATACCCATTGATGAACGTGACCAAGTGTTCAAATTCGGCCACTCAACCTCGGATAGTGGTACTGGATTTGGTCTAAAGATCGCCGAGGAAATTGTAGAAACACATGGCTGGGAAATCAGCGTTACTGAGGAGAAGACTGGTGGTGCGCGATTTGAGATTACAGGTATTGAGATGGATTTCTGATCTGTGACATCCTCCCGCGTCTAAAGACGCGGGCCTCGCACCCGGTGTTGGCCGGGTAGGTCAATCCTGAAGGTTGAGAGTCTAAGGTTTGCTGGACAGTCAGCCAGTGGCTCTGTCGTTCGAAAATCAAAGATTTTCGTGATGACGAGAGAGCTAAGCTCTCTCGAACCACCACGAAGCCGTTACTCGTACCCTGTAAAGGGCTTCGAGTTACCTGATTGTTTAACGACTGTCGGCATGGTCGGCTCACCTTTTGATTCCGGTCGAAGACCGTGGCAAACACCGAACCAACTGCCAATTCTCCATGCACATCTCTCTACAGGGTATTTTACCGCTTAAATTGTCGGATTCATCTGGTGGCTGAGGTCACCAGTATTCTCCTTGAATCTGTATAAACATTTGCGCTCTTGTGTAGCACATTGTTAATCTCAGAGCGGTGTTCTCGAATGGGGAGCGAACGTCGACGGTGACGTGGCGTTCCGCATCAGCGCGAAGCCCTACAAGCACGTTAAGGGCGTCCTCGACGGTGACGACGCACACTTCGACATTCCCAAGACTGCACTCGAAAGCGACGAGTGGAAGATTGGGACTGCGGAAGACCTGTTCCACAAAGACAACGCAGAGGTGCACGTCAACGTCACCAACACTGAACAGGCCGTTCGAGACAAGCAAGACTCGCGGACGGTCATCGGCGTGGACGTGAACGAGGACAACGTAGCACTCACCGCCTTCTCCGAAGATGGCGTTGAGGACACGTTGGTTATCGACTTCCTCGAAATCAAGTTCGAGCGCCACCGCTACTTCACGATGCGAAAGCGCGTGCAGAACGCAAGGACAACATCCACGACGCCCTCGAAGGGCGTGAGAAACGATTCGTCCGCGACCGACTCCACAAGATGTCTTGGCACATCGTGGAGTGGAGCCGTCAGTTCGAGAGACCGTGTATCGTCTGTCAACAACCCCACCCTACTTCGCTCACCCTGACGGGGTCGCTCGTGGAGGGTGTCACCAGAACTCTTCGAGTTCTGGCTGCTAACCAGAAGTCTCCGACTTCTGGTGATGGGGCTTGTCCATGGACTCGGCGTCAAACCCTTCCGGGTGGGCGATGAATCCGCCACTCGGCGTCACAGTCCCAGACTTCAGGGCAAGCTGACTGTTGCCCGTCCGCCGAGACGACTGTTGGCCCCGACGGACATACCGCATCCCGATATTCTTCGCCGAATTATAGTCCGCGTTCGCCCCCGACTGCATCATCCCACTCAGGAACGTAGAACTTCATAGAGTTATGGTCACCAACGCGGGGTTACGTCTAGACGTATTTGAATGATACCATCCACACTCCTCATCAATAAATAGACCAGCTTGGTACAAATGGATTGTCGGCGGGTATCTGTCGGATGCTGTGGAGGTTGCTCCGTGTTGGAGGAGACTGAGAGTTGCCATCCACTCCCAGAGAGGTTAGTCCTCTGCCTTGCTATTCTGTAAAGCTATGAATAGGGGCGACAAACCACATCTTCCAGAGGGTCTCCCACTCCAGTACTGTGCGGAACGCAGACGAGCTTAACTTCCGTGTTCGGGATGGGTACGGGTGGAACCTCGTCGCTATGGTCGCCGTAATGCCGATCAACGGAATCGAACCGTTGTAAATCCAAATCGGTGGTACTGCTCTGCGTGATGAAGTTATGAATAGGGGCGGCGAACCACGACTCCCAGAGGGTCTCCCACTCCAGTACTGCGCGGAACGCAGACGAGCTTAACTTCCGTGTTCGGGATGGGTACGGGTGGAACCTCGTCGCTATGGCCGCCGTAAGGCTGATCAACGGAATCGAACCGCTGTAAATCCAAATCAGTCAGTACGGTATGTACTAATTCGTGTGTTTCGTGCAATCCAGTAAACGCCTGGACCCAATACGATGGGTCAGTGCAGTATGATTATGGCTTGGTCTGTTAGTTTTCGTGGGCTCAACACCTCGTTGCCTCGGTGCGCACACCCCGAATCTATCGAACTCATCTTCTATGAGT
>Ga0306907_1000598_pt1 | contig 14896 bp, 7 predicted proteins | sample AntRauTorcE11898_FD_190415 | JGI IMG/M metagenome (GOLD analysis project Ga0306907, IMG submission 190415) | Saline lake microbial communities from Rauer Islands, Antarctica - Metagenome Torckler E11 #898 (v2) (version 2) | ecosystem: Environmental > Aquatic > Non-marine Saline and Alkaline >... | reverse complement strand
TATCCGCCTCTCATTTATCGCAGGGTTGATACGCGGGCTATTGTCGCGACCCAGAATATCGTAGGCGGTATTGGTTTGCAGGGAGGATTGATCGCTACTTTTGTACCTCACATTAAGCGAAAGCTCGGTCCGGTCATCGCGCACTCCGGCCGAAGCGGAAAACGTTTCCGTGCGCAAATAGTCGAAATAATTTTCATAACCCAGCACATTGCTCACCGAGGTCAAAAGCGGGGTGATGATCTGTGAATCATACCGCGGGGCGGTTTTGTGGTTGTAAGACAAGCCAAGCAATGGCTGAAATCTTTTTTTATCACCCCGGAATTTTAGCCCACCGCCGTAACTCCATTTTTTGTTGGCCGTGCTGTAGCCTCCATTTACGGAAAGCTGAATATTCTCCAGTGGCTCAGCAGCATATTTTAGTCCTCCAAATAATCCATCCACACGATTGTAGCGAACACGCGGGCTAATTTCGCCGGGAAGCGACGTTCCGCCTACGCTGGTGGTGCTGTCGGTCTCGCTATCGGAATCATCATCAACGAAACGGGCAAAAAAACCGGTGGGCTGAAATTGATCTTCCAGGGTTTCGGTGCTGTCGAGCGTGGCGTAGGCCTGCTGCTCTTCTGTAGAGAGGGGGACGCGCTGAACCGCTCGCGTGTTGATGGAATCTTGGCCGATGGATGTAGAATCAACCGCAAAAAGTTCGTCCTTATTATAGAGCGAATCCGGCAGCGGAATGTTTACCTCGTAGTCGGTCAGCTTGGCCATCTGTTTAAATTGCAGCGGCGGGAACCGGAGGCCAATCACCCCAATTTTTACCGTACCCTCGATACGTACGTCCACCGGCAGCCAAAAATCTCCGCCGTAATTACTGTACTGCTGGCTGTAGGAAAGATCAAACTCTTGCACCGGCGGGGGGAACCGCACGACATCATTGGGTTTAAGTTTTACTTCCAGGAGAGCAAACTCTTCATCCAGCACAAACACTTCGCCCATAAACAATGGTTGTAGGTTACGCTCGGGAATCACCTCAATGCGATAGACCGCGCGGCCGTCCATGGTGAGCTGTTCCATCACCTCAAAATCATAATAATCCAACGCATCAGGGTGGGTGACGCCCACCATATTAAAGCCGGCAATGCGGACATTGTCATCATAAAAGTTGGGCAGATAGCTGACGCCAGCAAAGTTTTGGTCGGCCTCAATATTAGCCGTTTGGTCGCGCCATTGCAGCACCTCGCGCGGGCCTTTTTGGTCGTCCCAGAATACTGTAGAAACCGACTCGGTGATGGAAACAATAGACGTATCATTCGACAAATTTTGCCGGCTATAGGCTTCGGCCTTATAGGTTTTCAGGCTATCGCGCCACTGCTTTTTGCGTTCAATCACTTTCTCCATAATGGTCAGCCCGGGGTCGCGGTCGGTTACTACCAGCTCTTCCAATTCGGTGACGGACTCCTGCAGTTCAAAATCCTGGCGTCGCGCGGCCTTCGCTTCTATCACCCGCTCTTCAGACTGATAACCAATAAACCGCACCGATATGGTGCCCGGCAGCAGCGAGTCGGGTATAGATAAGGAGTACGTGCCGTTGGCATTGGTGATGGTGCCGCGGTAGGTACCCGCGATAACAATATTGGCAGCCGGCAGCGTAACATCCGTCTCTGCATCGCTAACCGTACCTTCTATTACTTTTTGGCCCAGCACACTACCGGTAACCGTTAGAAACACCACGAGTGACAGAAATATTTTTTGCATCATAGGTGAACTATTTTAGATGATTTTCAGATCTTTGCTACCAAAAAAATTAAATGACTTTCAGAAAGCTATATACTTTATCTTATAGCGAAAATAACATCTTGATGTTACAAGGGTAGGATAAAAAATTTAGAATTACATTTGCCATTATTCCTGATTTTTAATTCCTTAACGCGCTATGCGTATTATCCGGGCAGATGCCACTGCTTGCTGCATCCTGCCAACTGAAATGCTTTTCCAAAATTGGGTGAATATTTGTATTCTTGATGTGCTTTTGATTTAAGTAATTACCTTCAAGCCCCCATAGTTCAATTGGATAGAACGGAGGCCTCCTAAGCTTCAGATCCTGGTTCGATTCCGGGTGGGGGTACTTAAATATGCTATAATATTTGAGTTTTAAATCCTAATACCGCTGATACACATGATCAAACACTTCATTGCAGGTCTGGGCAAAGAGCTGGCGATCGTACTGGTCGGGCAGAATGGTATCCAGCTCGGTCTCGATAGTTACTTTCACATCGGCAATGAGTCGCTGTTGTTTCTTCCAGTCGGTTACCGTTTTGGCTTGCTTCAGCTTCTCTAACAATTCGGTTATACCGTCTTTTATTTTATTCCGTTCCTTTTTAGTGAGCTCAATTTTCTCGTGTTGGATAACAATATCAAAGACGGCCAGCTGTTCTTCGGTAAGGTTTTCCCGGGCATGGCGCTCTTCTTCTTTATCCAGCTCTTTCACAAAATCGAACAGTTCTTTCAACTCTACTTCAACCGCAATGCTGTAGTTATTATACTTCTCTATCATCTCCTCAAACCGCTCCTTAAAATCCATGCGCGTGCGGTTCTGCTCTACCATTTGCTGTACCTGTTGCTCAATGATGCTCTTCATCTTTTGCAGCTCTACGCGCTTGTGTTTCTTTTTTGCAAAGCGTTCTTTTAATTTTTCAAAATCAACCTGCCCAATATCAATGATCTCTCCCTCCCCATCAATGCGGTAGGGTGAGCTGGCGATAGATTCATCCAGTTTTTTATTAATCTTTTTTTTGATGTAGGATATATCATCGGTGGGCTGTGGCCCGATAATTTTAATGCGATCTTTGATAGCTTTAAGCGCGGAGCGAACGGGCAGAAATTCCCCGGCCGCCGGGTCGGGCAGGATAGCCTTGTACAGCCGGTCAACCACATTGGCATGGGTAATGAACTGTTTCTTTTTCTGCTCGTTAATGATGACCTCCTCTACCGCATCATCCACCGAATCGCCCAACTCTTCATACTCTACAATAGCACGGGCAAATTCTTTCTGATACTTTGATGCCTCAAAACCTTCTGACTTAATGATCTTATCTAAATCTACCCCTTGTTGCTCGCAGAATTTTTTGGCTTCCGCTATGGCTTCCCTTAGTTGGTCCACTAACTCCGATTTATCCTTGACCGGATTCGTTGCCTCGGGGTCATCCTCTTCGTGGCCGGTGGCATAGACGGCCAGTGCTTTCTGCAGGTTACGGAATACACCTACATAATCGACGATCAGGCCGTTGTTCTTACCCTCAAACACGCGATTAGCCCGGGCAATAGTTTGCATCAGCGTATGGTTTTTCGTCGGCTTGTCGAGGTATAACGTAGAAAGGCTGGGCGCATCAAAGCCGGTAATCCACATGGCACAGACAAAGACAAGGCGCAGCGGATCTTCGGCATCTTTGAACTTCTCATCCAGCGGCTCGCTTTCTATGCGTTTGCGGTGGGGACGAATATCCAGGCCTTCACCTTCAAAGTCCTTAATTTCGTTTTGTGATTTAGATATCACCACAGCCATATCCGTTTCTTTGATGAAATGCAGCCGCTCTAAAAGTTGATTTTCTTTGGAGCCGGTAGCTGACTGCAGTTCTTTTTTGACCCGCGACCGTTCTTTTCCCCATTCCTGCTGCACCAGATCGTACATCTTTACGGTGGTAAAGCGGTCAATGCAAATCATCATTCCTTTGCCTAAAAAGCCCCGGTCCAAAAAATGCTGCACTAAATCTTCAGCAATCTTCTCCAGACGATCTTCACGCGTAATCAGGTGATATTCCTGCCGGAACTCTCGCTCCAGTTTCTCTTCCTGAGCGTCGTTGAGCATAGCTTCATCCAGCAGTTCTTCCAACTCTTCGTTTAGGTGTTCATTCGTCAGCTGCAACTCGGGGATGCGGTTCTCATAATAGAGCGGAACCGTGGCCCCGTCTTCAATACTCTGCTTGAAATCATACACGCTCACATAATCCCCGAAAACTTCGCGTGTTTTCTGGTCATGCCCTTTGATGAGCGGCGTGCCGGTAAAGCCCAAGAACGCAGCATTAGGCAAGGCTTTACGCATGTTCATGGCCAAGGTATCGTATTGGGTGCGGTGCGCCTCGTCGGTGATGACGATAATGTCATCGTCGGTGCTAAGCACCGGGAATTCCTCGTTATCCCGGCTGTGGAATTTATGGATGAGCGTAAACACGTAGCGGTGATTTTCGCTAAGCAGTTGCTTGAGCTGTTCCTTGCTGTCGGCCCGTACTTCCTGCTCCGGTTCGGTTACAGCCCCAACCGAAGCAAAGTTTTGGTAGATCTGATCGTCGAGGTCCAGCCGGTCGGTGATGATCACAAATTTCCAGTCCCCTGCCAAAGCCCGCATGATCTTGCGTGTCAAAAATACCATGGAGTAGCTTTTACCGCTGCCCTGGGTGTGCCAGAATACGCCCAGCTTACCCTTATTCTCTTCAATGGACCTCACCGCATCAATGGCATTATTAACCCCTAAATATTGATGATTCCGGGCCAGCAGTTTCTTCGGATCAGCTTTGACGTTATCATACAGAATAAAGTGCTCCATTAAATCGGAGAGCCGTTGCATCTGGCAAATACCGCGAATAGCGGTCTGCAACGATACCAGTCCCGGTTCTTCTTCATCGCTGATCTTCTTCCACTCCCCGTAAAATTCCCACGGCGAAGTAACCGTCCCCACTTTGGTATCGGCGCCATTGGAGAGGATAATTACTTGGTTATACCAAAAGAGCTGCGGGATGGTATCTTTATAATCGCTGAGGTTATACTGAAAGGCATCCTTCACGCTGCGGCCGGTTTTTTTAAGTTCAAACAGAATCACCGGCAAGCCGTTGATAAAGGCCACTAAATCGGGACGCTTATTGCCGTATTCGCCGCTTACCCACAGCTGGGAAACCAGCAGGTGATCGTTCTTCTCGGGCTGCTGCCAGTCGATAACCTGCACGGTCTTGCGAATGATGGAGCCTTCCTCGTTGCGGTATTCCAGCTTCACGCCGTCCCGCATCAGCTCGTAAATTTCTTTGTTGGCGCGGACTTCGTGCATAGACGAGCGGTCGCGGGAAAGCTGGCGGATTGCTTCTTTTATCTGCTCCTGCGGTATATCGGGATTGAATTCCTGTAGCTTTTTCCGAAGCCGGGGTTTAAGCACCACCTCGTCTCTGGTGATACGGCCCAAGGTGCCTCCCGCTTCTTCCGAAGCGAGCACTTCGTCGTAAGCATTTATGGTTTCCCATCCCAGCTCCTCAAAAAGGGCAATGGCCGGCTGCTCTACTTGATTGTCTTCGGAGTATTTGCTCATGATGAATATTCAAATCTAAACAGACAAGTCAGTAATTCCCTTTTTCCATAACTCTCTAAAATCAGCCCCACTCATCGGCTCGTAATCTTCAGGCCACTTACCTTGTAATTGAACTAAAACCCGTTCTTGAGAGGGCGCTGGTGCCGGATTTACTTTTACTACTTTTGCTTTAATATTCATTGGATCTTGAGAAATACTCTCAAGAATATCTTGTACTAAATAGCGGGGTGTCCAACCTACCATGCAGTAATCATCAGCAAAGAGTTGTACAGCCAATCCTGTGGCAGGATTATTTAATTCGATAGAAACTCCCAAATTTTGATTAGGCTCTAAGTTCTGAACCCTGTTTTTTGAAAATTCATTAACATAGCGCCAACCTCTAAGAAAAAACCTCGTACTAAACTCACCTCGATTATTTTTAAAAATCTTGGGAAAAACCTCTAAGTTATCAGTTCGTCTGGTTCCTCCGGATACTTCAAGAATAGAAAGCGGATCTGAGTTTGATTGATCCAGATCCAGCTGATTTAAATGGTTTAAAAATTCATCCCTTCCTTTACTCATCACTCTATTTTTAAACAAGGGAAACAAGTCTGAAGAAATATATCTTTTTTTAAAATCAGGAAATGCATCTAATGGCTGAAAACCTGCTTCCTGGTATGCTCGTTCTGCTCCTTTAACATATCCAAATTTAAAAACAGGTTCTTTTAAATCGGCATCCAATCGGCCGATGGGAAACCATCTCCTTGTTTTACCCTTATCTTGCCATGCTAAAAAAAGGCTTTTCATGCTGTCAGATCTTTTAATTTTTCTTGGTTGATTTCTAACATTCTCAATGCAAATGTTCTTTCAGTATTACTGATAAAAGCTTCGGGAATTTTTTGTAGTATCTCTTCTAATTCGTGTAAATCAATAAGCTGGACTTTGTCCAACCATGGCTTAAAGATATCAGGATGCCGTTCATAAGCAAATTTAACCAGTGCAAACGGGTTTAATCCTTTATCATCTTCTGCATTCGCAAAAATAGCTCCTTTGCCTCTGTTAATATACCATTCTACGCGGTTTTCTTTTAATAGTAATTCCCGCTTCTCATCCAACAGCTCGCGTCCCAGCGAAGAGGCATGGTCAAAGGTGGGTGCTAACACGTGGTGTGTCTGTTTCTGTTTGTCGGTCCACTTTAAAAAAGCCCAATTTTCATGATGCCGATCGGTATTACCAATAAGTCCATCCAATGTAATATAACCGGCAAAATTTTTCAGTGCTCGTTGTAATTCTGATTCACTACCAGTTGCTACAATTGCCTTTCTTATATTGGCGTATGTGTGACTACTTTGACCATACTTCTTATCCTTTTCGTACCCCAGAACCCGACCCGCTAATATTTCATTTCCATGGATAAGTTCCGGTCTTTTTTCTTTATTGATGAAGGATTTTGAACAAGAGCCTTTTTTATTCTTAAATTCCGCCAGTTCCACTTGCGCATGTTCTATTTCAAGAAGACGTGCTATTTGTTCGGCGACTTTCTCAGCCCAATGTTCTCCTGTATTTTTACGCGGAATTTTGAATAACCAATCCTATTCTTCTTCTACCTGACCAATACTTATCCAGAACTTAGATTTGCTCCCTAGTTGTTCCGTTTCCAGGACTTCGTCATCAGAAATGTTCAGTACATCGTATGTATCCAATTGATTCATGTGTAGTTTTAAACTAAACGTTACGCAATCGGCAACTTGGAAACCCTCCCGGCTGCTCTACCTGGATGTCTTCGGAGTATTTGCTCATTGAATATCTATTTGCTTTAAATCTGAAATCGTTGGGACGTACCATGGTACGTCCGTACAAGGGCAATCTATCATTTATCGGCAGCCATATATTTCACAGCTTGCTCATGAATTTCATTGCCACCGAGATTTTTCTGATCCTGTTGCCATTTCAACGGATTATCATAGATATATTTTCTAATTCGATGCAGGGCTTTTTCATTGCGGATTATATGATCGTAAAACTTTGGGTGCCAATCAAAATATTTGTGGCCGTTGCGATTACACCACCGGGTGAAAGCTGATTTATAAGATCGCATAATAACAGATAGTGAACCGGCTTCGGGAGATATATCCGACATCACACTTTGCGGCCGATCTTCATCTCGTACGGACGTTGCATGCAACGTCCCCACAGGGTGAGATTCTTTTTCCGATTGATCACCTTTCCCTGATGCCTCAATCCCCACAATGCCATGAATATGATTAGGCATTACCACAAATTCATCCAGCACTACATTAGCTTGATGCTTCGGTATTTCCCGCCAAAAATGCCAGGCCAGGCACCCCGGCACTGAAAGCCCCATAATGCCATCCCGGATTTCCCCGAAATGATGGGCTCGGTCTTTGGTGCAAATGGTGATAAAATAGAGCCCCGGATTCCGGTAATCCCAGCCCTTCAGCCGGATTGATTTTCTATTTGGGAGGTTTCTTTTCTGCATCTCATCGTAAATTTTAATCTGCTTTTATATTCTTAGCCTGGTCTTGGTTTTATGCTTGTTGGGACGTACCATGGTACGTTCGTACTGATCTTAGCCTAGCTCAATTTCCCCTCCCAGCTCCTAAAAAAGGCAATGGCCGGCTGGTCTGCCGCTTCGTCTTCAGAGTATTCAGACATAACAATAGGATTATGCTATATATTTTGCGTCTCTATTATCAAATGCTGGTCTCGTACCTTCAAGAATATTTATAATGCGCTCATTTATCTTAGGATTCTCTATAGAACCAGTTTGATAAAATACTTCATTTTCACTTTTCTTATCAATATCAGCAACTATAATCTGTTCTGCATCACATACTACGGCCAGATTAGGATTGTGAGTAACGATGATTACCTGTCTTCTTTTTTTCGCTTCCCTAATGCACCTAACTAAAACCTTATAAACAGTTTCGTTATCTAGGTTTTCTTCAGGTTGATCAATAATCAATGGGCGTTTATCACGATCAATTAACAAATAAAAGATGAGTAATAATGTACCTCTTTCACCTGGCGAAAGTTGATACAATTCTTTTCCATCAAGCTTCAATTGATAGGTCGGTTCTAAATATTCAAGTCCAAAGAGAAAATCATATAATGACAATTTGGTTTCATTACCCTTTAATTGTTTTTCAATTTTGAGGTCTTCTCCTGTCTCTCTGTGTTCATGTAAATCTTTATTTAAAGTATCTAAAAAACTGATCAGCTCATCTGCTTCGTTGAAATCAACTGAGTCATGAGTTTCCGATAAGTATTTATTTGCTTCAGACTCACCATAGAAGGAACCTATTACACCAAGATGGATCTTATTTAAAAACTTATTTTTGAACTCTTTAGATTCAATTGACACATCAAATGACAGGTTAAAATCCTCTAGTAACTCTTCATGGTCACTAATGAATTCTGATACTGGCTCATATAGATTACTATATAGTGTTTTCAACTCTTGAAACTCTTCATGAATCTCTCTTACAAAACTTTTTCTTTCAGAATCAAGTGTATTCAATTGATCAGGGTAATCATCCTCAATTTTTTCGAGTTCTTTCTTTAAATGCTTTAAACTATCAGCTGTACTTTCAGAGCCAATAAGTTTCTCTTTCTTCTTTTCCCACTCTTCAAGTTTTGTCAAATACTCTTGGTAAAGTCTATCAGGTTCATCAAGTTTATTTTCCAATTTTTCTTTTTGAGTACTTAGGTTTTCTAGCTTCCTATTTATACTCTCTTCACTATCTCCATTAATAAATTCATCAATACTTTTTTTGACCTCTACAAACCTCTTCCTCCTTCTTTCGATATCATTCAAGTTAATTTCAACCTTAACAATTTTATCAAAATCAATTTCTAAAAGTTCTAATTCATCGGCTAAGTCCAACTTCACATCATCGGAGTAAGGTTTAACCATTTTAATCCGTTCTATCAAACGATCCGCCGCTGCAATTCTATTATTTAAATCACTTAAGAGGTTTTCGTATTCTCTCTTTCTATCCTCTAAAGTATCGATTCTTTTTTTGCATGAGCTAAGTTCTTTATGAACAGATTGAAATTCTTGATCCTCCTCTAAGAGCTCTTCAGGTTTAATAACTTTTTGAGGTTTATTCTCATTGTGTGATTCTAACTCTTTCTTTTTCTCTTTGAGTTTTTCTTCAATTTCTTTTTGATAGTCCTCTTTGAGTTTCTTTTCGAGATTAACAATCTGCTTATTAGTCTTATTAATTTTACTTCTTAACTCATCAACTTTCCTGTGAACTACGTCAGATCTGTAGTTAATAATTTCATCAAGTGATGTCCTTCCATATCTTTCCGTTTCAGGAACCCAAGAAAAAATTACATCCTTGATTTCTGTTTCAAATAATTTTCTTTCATCTGCGGTAACTGGATTGCATAGCTCTTCAATAAAATTTTGAGGAAGATATCTAACCATTTCCTTTTCATAGACCTTAGGATCTATATCTAAATTTACAGGACCATCGCTGTTTCCATCTTCCCATTTAACTGTAGCTTCAAAACTCTTAGCCTTATTACTTTTAGGATTTCTAAATTTTTTGGAACTTAAAAAACTGAAGTTTTCGTAATTTTTTGATTTACCAACTAATGCTGTAATATCAGTAAAAGCACTTTTACCAGATCCTTTATTCCCTATTACAGCTACCAAATCATGATTTAGCGGTATTTCATCAAGATTCTCAAACCATATTTCCGAATCTTCTACATCTATAGTTTTGTCAAGTAAAAGACTAGATAAAAACTTAGTACGATTATTTTTCACAACTTTTCTTTTGGGAGGCTTAAGCCCAATATGAGTCCTAAATTGTGGTTCGATCAAAATTTGTTTTAATCCTTCAAATTCGGGATCAGCTTTAATCCATGTATTCTTCTTAGAAGGATAATTACCATAATTGGAAATTTTATGTGCATCACTACCAGATATTGCTGGCTTTGCTGTTGCATCCATTGTCGTCTGAAAATTCTCTATAAACTCTTTGTTCTCTTCAGTAACAATTCCATTAAATAGATCAACATTTCTGGTATCTCTAGTTTCGAAAATATCTGCTAATTGCATATAAAAATTGTCATCAGCGGGCTGATCCTCCCACCTCAATTTCATTAATCCATCAGAAGTATCATATGGCATAATAACAAAGCCACAATCTTCTGGAATTACTTCGAATGCTTCTTTAAATGACTCTCTCGTTATTTCGGCAGTTTGTGAACCTAATTGTAAAGCAACTGCATCATCAGTCTCGTAGCTATTGTCAAATCCATGTTTTTGTGCCTTACTTTCATCTAATGTTCTAGCAAATTGAATTAAGGCCTCATCAGATAAGCCTCTATCTATATTTTTTACTTTTAGGGCTTGTTTAAAATCAAGTAACTGCTGGTCGGTCAATTTGTTTGAGAGAATAGCATGAATATTTAATCTAAAGTCAACTGCAGCTTCGATTCTAAGCTCTATTCCCGGTAGTATAGTCGTACATAAATTCCTCTCTCCATTTTCTAAATACTCTTTGATTTTTAAGTACCCATCGAATGTCCAATAATCCATTATACCAAAAACAGCTACATCAGAATCCTCAAACTTGTCTATGATTCCTACTAATGACTCCTTTTCTTCCTTATCATTCATATCAACAAATTTCTTCCCATCATCCCAATGGAATGATGCCGGGGTATGAACGTGTAAATCCCACTTTCTCCAAACCGATCCTCTCTTGTCGTACATAACTATAACATTTAGTTAACGGTAATTTCCTCTACATCAATTTTCCCCGAAATAAGCTTCGGCAATAATAAATCTCTTGTTTCTTTTAGTTTCTTATTCTGCTTATTAAGAGTTTTTCTTTGAGAAAATATTGGATTTATTACTTTTTCAAACTCTTCTCTGAGACTATTAATGGGTTCTACTACAATTAACCTTTTTAAATCTTTCGGGTAAACATGAGGTTGTGCTGAGCCATGCTGCATATGGAAAATCTTATCCTGATTATTTACCATCAAGCTGTAATAGTAATATATATTACTTGTTGCATTTAAATCTATATAAGAACAATCAGAAGCCCATACATCAACTTCGTACAAATTTACATAGCCTGCATTTGCCCCTGAAGCACTGGCTGTTATAACTGGGTGTTTAGTATTCGGGGTATCGTGAGTATACGCAGGAGTAAGTCCACCAGCTACAACAGGAACATTACCGGGATTGGTTGTTTTCTTAGTTATATTCTTGCCTTTATTAATATCTAAAACTTCACCAAGTTTTACGGTACTCCACCCCTCGGGAATATCTCCCAGCTCGGTTCCCGAATCCACCAGCTCATCGTTCTCATGGCCGGGATATTTAAAGTGCACAAACCATTCGTGGTAGATGCGCCGCGCCATTTCCTCCAGGATTTCAATGCGACGGCTGTTAGTTGAGATGAGATTGTCAAAGGCGGAGAGGATGGAGGCGATTTTAAAACGACTACCTGGATATGGAATCTCAAAATTATGAATAGTTGTCTTTGTTAAATTAGGGAATGTTCCACCACCAGCTAGCTTGAGTAAACTCCTTAAACTATAATCAAGAGTATATTTGACATATTTAGTTTCCAGCTTTGAATTCCCTCGAATTGAACATACTCCCCTTCCTAACGAATACAGCTGATCTGCCCAGTTCATCCTTCCCGTGGTTGATCCACGAACACAAAAAATTAAATCCCCATTTTTGCACTCTCTTTTTGAATCAGTTGTAAATAAGGTACAGTTAGGAGACATTTGGCCGAATTCAGTTGGTCCATTTAGTAACGGTAATCCATTCCCACCTTCGTTATAAGTATCACCACTTGGTGAAGTACCCATTGTTATTTCTGCAATATCTTTTAGCTTTTCTTTATGCATCCTTATTTAAAATCCCTATGATATTTTTGGAGATTTCTCCTTCTATTTTTTCAGATTCTGAATTCAATGTTTCTAGTTCCTCATTCAATTCTTCCAACCGTACCTTGAAATCCACCTCATCCTCTTCTCGCTCGGCTACGCCTACATACCGGCCCGGGTTCAGGCTCCAGCCTTGGGCTGATATTTCTTCGATGGTAGCCACCTTGCAGAGGCCGGGGATGTCGCGGTATTGGCCACCGGGGAATAGCTCCTCCAAATTTTCAGGTTGAGTTATATTCCCAGCCTGTACGGATTCATCATCATTTTCTGAATTTTCGCCTGCGGATTTATATTCTTGGCCTTCCTCGGCAGCTTGGGCCATATTTTCATCCTGTCGGGACGTTCCATGGAACGTCCGTACCGAATCCAATTCTTCGCCCCGGTATCTTCGTACGATATTGGCGATGAAATCAAGCTGCCGGTCGGTAAAATCGCGGTGGGCGCGGTCGATCTGCTGGTAGATGTTGCGGGCGTCAATAAAAAGCACGGTATTGGAGCCCTGTCGGGACGTACCATGGTACGTCCGCTTGGAAGCGTCATCTTCGGCTTTTGCTTCATCGTCTTTTTGTCGGGACGTTGCATGCAACGTCCGTACATCCTCAATATCTATTCCGGGCAAATCCTTTTTCCCTTTATCCAAAAACCAGAGTGTGCAGGGCAGGGTTACGGTATAGAAAAAATTGGAGCCGATGGAGATAATCACATCCACCGCGCCCTCTTCAATCATCTGCCTGCGGATCTCCTGCTCACTGTGGCGGGCATCGGCGGCGGAGTTGGCCATCACAAAGCCGGCTCTGCCATTGGGATTCAACGCGCTGTAAAACTCCTGCATCCACAGGTAGTTGGCGTTGTCGGTATTCGGGATACCAAAGGGATAGCGGGTATCGCCTTCAATTACTTCCTTATCCACCCCGCTTACATTAAAGGGCGGATTAGCCATCACGTAATCAAAGCGACCCACACAATCGTGCAGGTTTTCATAGTAGGTATTCCCGGCCTTGATGTCGCCTTCCAGCCCGTGCACGGCCAGGTTCATCTTGCAAAGACGCACCGTAGCTTCTTTGTTTTCCTGCCCATAGATGGAGAGAAGTTCTTGTCGGTATTGTCGGGACGTTGCATGCAACGTCCGTACCGAATCTTGGCTATCTCTATGCCGTTGCCTAAATTTTTCGCTTTGCACAAACATCCCGCCCGATCCACAGGCTGGGTCCAGTATCTTGCCGCCGTAGGGTTCCAGCACTTCCACAATAAGTTTTACCAGCGAGGTAGGTGTAAAAAATTCGCCGCCTTTCTGTCCCTCGCTCATGGCAAACTTACCCAGAAAATACTCGTAAATCTGCCCAAAAACGTCTCCGCTTACGTTGGTGCCAATATTGGAAAAGTTTTTTAACAGGTCTTTTAATATCTGGTCATTAAAGCGCTTATACTCTTTGGGCAACACATCGGCCAGCTCGGGGTTATCCCGCTCCATGGCTTCCATCGCCTCGTTCATTTTCTTGCCAATATCATCGCTTTCGGGAAGCTGCAGCAGATAGTCGTATCGCGCCTCTTCCGGTACATACAGCACACCTTGGGCTTTATAGTCATCCGGGCCGATGGTTCGCCGACCGCTGCCCTTTTTTTCCAGTTCTTCGTGCAACGGGGTAAAGCGGTGCCAGGCATAACGCAAAAATATCAGCCCCAAAATAGGATTGGAATATTCGTAGGAACTGAGTTTGGAATTGGCACGTAAATTATCGGCCGCTTGCCAGAGGCGGTTTTCCATTTTTTTTAAATCTGTAGCCATTTGTGGAGTACCGTTAGTTTTCTCTTAAACTTTTGAAACCCTATATACAAAAGTTTTTTCCAAAAATTAAGCAGCTATCAATGAATGAAATTTAAATTTTGGACGCCTTGAATATGGATTATTCCAAATTTTTCTTTTGATCTCAACCTTTAGAAGACTTGAACATGCTCAGGTTACTTCTTGCATTTTACAATGATCGCCCGCACGTCCTCCTCGGTCAACTGTAGATTCCGCACATTTTGCTTACCCATTTTATAATGCATGATGGATTGCGGTTCATCGGTATGCCCCAACCCCAGCGCGTGACCTATCTCATGGGCTAAAACCAGTTTCAGGCGGTCACGGTTTTCAAACGTATAAATATTAATCTTTCGGTTATTTAAATCCGCAATATAAACGCCTTGGTAGAACGTTTGGGCGGTGCTAAACCGATCTTTATACGAGAATATTAATTTATTGACCTGATCAGCTACCTCATCAACCCGCGTGGAAAAACGCTTCAAGTCTTTGGCTAATTTATTCAGATCATTTTTATGCTGATTCAGCTTCAACTGCAATTGCTTTATCTCCTGCTTCAGGGCATTGACCCGCTCCTTTTCCTCTTCCTCAACGATGTTCTCATCGCCCCGTCTTACTAAAATCCAGTTGTATTCATTCACCTTTTCGGCATGCAAGGCAAGAAATTGGTTATACTGCGCCAACCGTTTGTGGTGATCATTGAACGATGCCTCATATTTCTGTTCTAAGGCTAAGTGCTTCACTTTCATTTTGTTGATGCGCCATGACAACAGCTGTTCGTTATCGGTGAATTCCTGACTCTTTCCGTAAATTAAATT
>Ga0306907_1000596_pt1 | contig 14934 bp, 14 predicted proteins | sample AntRauTorcE11898_FD_190415 | JGI IMG/M metagenome (GOLD analysis project Ga0306907, IMG submission 190415) | Saline lake microbial communities from Rauer Islands, Antarctica - Metagenome Torckler E11 #898 (v2) (version 2) | ecosystem: Environmental > Aquatic > Non-marine Saline and Alkaline >... | reverse complement strand
CCGATCCAGTCGCACAGGTGTACACGCACTCAGACGGGTATCCGAGTGGCGTGCTCAAGCGCTTGCAAGAACTCAAACAGCTGTTGGAGGCGACAACCAGTGTCCGGGGGCCCTCGTATGCGGCCGCTCAGTACGTCTTCCTCGAAAAACTGGCGTCGTTGACACTGTATCTTGATCCCGATCGGGAAGCACGGCGCCGAGTTGACGCGCACTCGCCGGCCGACGTCTGTCAACCCAGTCGGATGCAACACCTCTCACAGCCACTGTTTCTGCTTGGCCACGGGATCGAGGATCCTCGCGCGGGCATTCACGGCGATGAGGAGTATCTGTACATCGTCGCGATTCCTCCATACGAACTCGGACAGATCGAGCCCCCCACGTGGCAGGTGGCCGTCAGCGAGCAGTGTGGATTCCCGCGATGGGACGATCAAACAGAGGGGGCGTTCAGCGAGGCGACGTGGCAGTTCGAAGGGTCGCTCACGGCTGCGCTGGAGACGGTCTGCGATGGGTTGTGAAGGTCCCGTGTCGGTGGAGATCCAACTCCGGGCATGTGGGCACTCCTCGATCAGATAGAGTTCGAACGGCACGCACCGCTCGCCGCATTCCGCCCTCCGCTTGCTCGCGGGTCGCTTCGCTCCCCGCTCACTAGCGAGGTGCTCCCTGTGGTCACGCCTCGCTTCGCTCGCGACCGACCATTCCGGGCGGGCTTCCGCTCCAGTCGGTGCGGTTCCTGCCGGGCTAAACTGTATGTGCCCTCGACGCCAGCGCTTCACCCGTTCGGGTCCTACGGACCTCGAGACCGCTGACCGCGACGGACGTGGTTGCGTCGCGGCGAACGGGGAATGCGCTGGCCGCTCGCTCCGGGCGGGTCGGCGCGCGGTGCTGGTTGTGATCACCTCATGCAGGCGCGCTCTCGCTCGCGCCCGAGGGCGCTCGCGAAGGCGCGAGCGAGAGCGCGTAGGCGGTACTATCGAACGTCGACGTCGTCGGAACCCCGCGATAACGCAGGTTGTGGGGGCAGCGCGTGAGCGTCTTCGGAGGATGTAACTCCAATGCAGAATACCAACGTTTCGACAGCAGAGGTGTCGGTGGATGAACAAGGACTCGAACCAGTAGATGCAGAGCCGGTCGATGCGCCGTTGTGGCCCCGAGTCGAGCTCCAAACACAGGCGAAGGTGGACGCAAATCACCCCGATGCAGGGCTGAGCGGACTCACCCTGGCTGCCGAGGAAAAAGCGCTAGCGCGCGAAGCTGAAAAGGCACGCACTCGCGAGCGATGGGATCGTCGGCAGACCTCCGATCGAGAAGCTCGGACACGACAGGTCGCCATCGAGGAGAGCAAAAAGCGCCGAGATGTGTTTGCTGAGCGGCGTGCAAGCGTGGATCCGTGGGCTGATCCCGACCGAGACGATCCCAGAGCGGGACTGTCTCGTGATACGTTGGCGACGGTGAATCAGGAGGCACGCCGGATCGCAAAGGGCACCCATGGGTGGACGGCCGCGGCGGTGAGCAGACAACTGGCGCGGCGCGTCGCCGACGGTGCAGAAATGACGACGGCGGTCATCCAAGTGACAGAGCAGGTCCAGCAGGCGCTGGGGACAATCATGCCGATCGACACAATTAGCGAGATCGCTCGCGGGACGGTGAGCATTTCGGGGCGGTGGACTGATGATTGGGAGCCGTCTCACCCAGCCATCCAGCAAGTTGGTCTCCTCGAAGACGATACCGGGCAGATCAAGGTGACGGTGTGGCACAAATCAGCCCAACCACTCATCGACGAAGGCGAGCGGGTGCGACTGATTGATGTCGCGACGAGCTGGTACGACGGCCGCGTGTCAGTGGCGCTGACCGGGTGGTCACGAGTCGATTTCCCCGAGCGCGATCGGTGGTGGGACGCGTAGGTCAACGTATACCCCCTTTTTGCTGTGTGGGCATGCCGTGGCTGGTTGCGTAGTCGGCGCTTGGCTGGATGATCGGCATTGGTGTACCATCCAGCCACACCCCACCACCCCACCCTCCGCTCCGTGCTCGCTCCCTACGGTCGCTGTGCGCGCAGCCACAACCGACCGCACAGGTAGATCCATGAGGAGGGCCTACAACCAGATCACGCGTCGACCACCTTCGTTCGGGCGCAGTGACGATCACCACAGCGTCGCTTTCACGTCGACGGCGACCTTCCAGAGCTGTCGCATGACGATCTTCACGTCGTAGGTGAATGACTGCTCGCGTACGTACTGGAGGTCATAGTGGAGTTTGGCTTCGGGTTCGACGCTGCTAGCGTCGTTAATCTGTGCGAGTCCCGTCAAGCCGGGTTTGACGAACCATCGCTTGCGCCACGTCTCAGTTTCAGCTTCCAAGAGGTGTTCTTCTTCGGTCCACACTACTCGTGGCTCGACAACGCTCATATCGCCGCGAAGAATCGACCACAACTGCGGGATCTCATCGGAATGGGTAGGTTTTGCCTTTGCAACTTCCAAAAGACGAGCAGGAGACGGCAACCACCTCGGTGCTTATCGGATACGACAACCAGAGGTACACACGAACTGCATCGGTCCCGGCCGGAATGGCGACGATCTGTGTCACACATCCCGGTGAGTATACCGTCGGGGATCAGACGGTTGCTGTGAGTTCTGAGGACGTTCCCAAGGGAAACCAGACAGCGATATCTGTCGGGTAACGCGCGCAGTCGCGCGTATGCTGGTTGGCAATCACCTGAGCGTTGCTCAACTGTCGTTCTGGTGTTAAAATTGCCGTGTTCGATCCCCGAACACTCATACCGACTGGCGTTTGTTTCACGGATATGCCGTCGTACAGCGATGAGGAACTCCTTGCAGAGATTCGTCGCGTCGCAGAAAAGACCGACGCCGATGGCGCGCCAAGTCTCCAGGAGTTCAGAGACCGCGGCGAGATCGGGGCGCGAACAGTCACGAAGCGATTCGGATCGTGGAACGACGCCGTTGACGCCGCCGGATTCGAGCCACGTGCACCGAATCAAAAGCTTCCGCGTGAGGATCTCGTCGACGAACTTGAGCGGCTTCGTGACGACCGCGGCCAGATTCCTACTGCCGACCAGATGGACGAGCAGGGCGCGTACGCGTACATCACCTACTACGAGCGGTTCGGTTCGTGGGCGAACGCCCTTGAGGAAGTCTTTGGCGAGGTTCCTGCCCGCGAGTGGGAGCACGTCTCGGATGCCGAGCTCATCGCCGAGCTGCAGCGGCTCGCTGGCGACGACGGAGACCGACCGATGACGACGGCTGTCCACGAGCGCGGTGCCCACGCGGTGACGACGTACAACGACCGATTCGGGTCGTGGCGAGACGCGCTCACGGCGGCCGGCTTCGACCCGCCGCCGCCCCAGGGCGTGACGACCGAGGAGTTACTTGCCGAGGTGCGCCGGCTTCACGACGAGCTCGGCGGGAAACCAACGACGACGGTCGTTCGCGACCACGGCGCATACTCGCTTCCGACGTACTACAGCCGGTTTGATTCGTGGGGTGACGTCCTCGACGCCGCATTCGACACCATCCCTGATGACGATCCGCAGAGCCACACCACTGACCAGTCCACTAGCGTAACACACACCGACGAGGATCTCCTCGCAGAGATCCGCCGCGTCGCCGACGTTGTCGATGCTGATGGCGCACCATCAATCCCGGAGTTCAACGAGCACAGCGACATCGCTGACAGTACAATCCACCGCCGGTTCGGATCGTGGAACGAGGGCGTTGCGGCCGCCGGCTTCGAGCCGAATCCGTATGGGCCCGCTATCTCGGACGACGAACTGGCTGCTGAGCTCCAGCGCCTCCGTGAGGAGGTCGGACACCCACCAACTGTCGCAGACATGGAGGAACAGGGCGCGTACTCATCGGCGACGTACAAGAACCGCTTTGACTCGTGGACCGCTGCGCTCGTCGAGACCTTTGAGGATGTCTCCGAGTCCACCCTCAACTCTCGCCGGGGCGACAGCGGTACGGGCAGTGACCGGAGTAACTGGAGCAAGGGTCCGCACGTCTCGGACGAGGAACTGCTGGATGATCTCCGGGCGCTTGCTGATGAGCTCGGTCGATCGCCTACCTCACGAGACATGCGCGAACACGGCTCGCATAGTGCACAGACATACACGAAACGGTTCGGCTCGTGGGCGGACGCCGTCGACGAAGCGGGAATCGACCTGCCTACCGAGACGACAACAGACGCCTCGAACCAGATCCCAACCGCCGACCTAATCGCCGATCTCCAGCGACTCGGCGAGGAACTCGATCGGCGCCCCAAAACGACGGACGTGAGCGAACACGGGGCGCACGGGCTCGCCACGTACCAGCGCCGATTCGGGTCGTGGCGCGAGGCGCTAGAGGCGGCCGGGTTCGATCCGTACGCAGATCGGCCGAGTGATGACGACCTCCTTGCGGATCTACACCGGTTGCACGAGGAGCGTGACAAAGTGCCCTCGCTGCTCGATGTCGAAGACAACGGCGCGTACAGCGGCACAGCCTACCAGGGCCGATTCGGATCGTGGTCTGCAGCGCTCGAGGCCGCGGGGTTCGATCCGGATCGCGGGCCGACTGATGAGGAGTTACTCGCAGAACTGCGGCGGCTTCGCGATGAGCTGGATAAGCGCCCCTCGATGCGCGACATGACCGAGCACGGCGCGTACGGGTGTACGACGTATCAGCGCCGGTTCGGCTCGTGGAGTGAAGCGACTGCAGCGGCATTCGACGACGATACGAGAACGTAGCCATCGTGAAAGTCAATCGCAGTGGGGACGCAGACGATCGGGCAGGTCCCTACCCTGAAAATCAGCACCCGATCGCCTGAGAGGGTCCGAACCCATTCTGTAGAAGGCGTGGGGCACAGGTATGTGTTCCGGTCGACGTACACGAAAACGACCCGTATCTCTCGCGTCACGAGAGCGTGTGGCTGTCACACCCGATCTTTGAAAACGGGCGTCTGACGCTTGCTCCCGGGCGTGCGGGGCGTTCACACACCGTGGATAGCCACACAAAGCATTTATACCCGACGACAGTTGGTACAGGTGCAGCCCTACCCGGTACAATGCGACGCCGATTGCGAGTAATTCGATCCAAGTCCGGTCGCGCCCTCGATGCGATGTAGGTCGATGACGAACGGGCGAGTAAGGAGAGGGCAAAGCACGGGTGTCGCGACGCAGAACGAAACAACATACAATGACAAACGAAACAAACTATCGCACGAAGGCCAACGCGGTCTTCTTCGCGGCGATCATGGTCGTCTCCATGGTTGCAGTCGGTTTTGCCGCTGCACCTGCTGCGGCCGCTACCACAGAACTTACTGTGGACGGCCCGGTTCAGTCCGGCAATGACGCGAGTGGTACTGTAGAAAACGATACGAATAGTACAGGGGACATCTATATTGTTCTCGACGAAGATGGAGATGGCACCTACGATGACGGTGAGGCCAACATCTCGCAAGCTGCTGCTAGTGGATCCCAGACCTGGAGTGGTCTGTCCACTGATGGGCTTGACGAAGGTGATTACACCGTCTATGCATACCAGAATGCCTCCCTGAACGATGGAGATGATCTGGAAACGAACGCAGGTCAGTCGACGACCCTCACTATTGACGACACTTCCAGCGAGCTCCGGAAGGCAACTCACTACGTGAGTAACAGCTCCTCCATTGGCGCCACTATCGAACTGGCGTTCGATGATACTGTTGACGCAAGCACCATCGACGCTGCCGACATTACTGTCGGCTTCGCTGACGGTACTGAATCTGACCTCGGTGGTTCCGCATCCGCGGGTTCCGCTGACGGTCAGATTTTCGTCAATACGTCTAGTACGGTCTACAACAACGTTGAGAATGTTTCCATCTCCGGTATTGAGGATTCGGCTGGAAACGCTGTTGTTGAGGACACGTACGACGTGACCTTCGGCCCGACAACTGTTGATACTCGCGAGGACGGTTCCTCTTACGAGGCCTTCCGTGGCGAGAACGTGGTTCTCGAAGGTAACGCTGGCGACTCCTTCGACGTCGAAGGAGAGGGTGTTAGCCGCACGCGCGGTACTGGCGCAGGTAGCCAGGTCTACGTGCTCAACACCGAGAACTTCGTTGGCGATGAGTACAACATCACAAACAACAACAATAACGCCGAGACCACGCTCGACGTGAGCGAACTCGGCCTCGACGTCGAAGTCGACGAAGAGGAATTCGAGACCGACGAGGACGTGACCGCGACGGTCACCTCCGACGCGATCGACCGTGATATCACGGCCGAACTGATCGACTCCGACGGCGACGAGTACGATACGGTCGAAGGGACCATCGACGCCGACGGTGAGCTTGAGGTTGACTTCGGCACAGTCAGCGATGCAGACACGTACACCATCGAAGTCACGGACGACAACTCCGGCATCACCGCCGAGAGTGGCGACTTCGAAGTTGTCGAAGCCCGCGACGGTGACGCGAGCTTCGCCAACGGTACGACCGAGGTCACACAGGGTGACGTCGCAGAGATTACCGTCGAACTCGACAACACGCAGAACGGCTACGTCGTCATCGGCAACGCCGAGGACGACAACTACCAGGCGAACATCTCCATCACTGACGGTGTTGACGACGCTGACGACGCCGACGGCGAAGTCACGATCCTGTTCAACACCTACGCAGCTGGTGACAACACGTACACGGTCGTCGAAGCTGAAAGCGACGACGACGAAGCCGTTCTCGATAACGAGAACCATCCCATCCAGACGGATGTCGACAACCTTCTCGACACTGGGGAATACGAAATGATCGCAGCGGCGAACCAGGACTCCGCTTCGGACGCCTTCGATAACGAAGACGCCGTTGCGGGTCTCCTCATTCAGGAGCGCTCGGCACCGGAGATGGCCCTGTGGCGCACGACCGGTGACGCACAGGAAGATCTCGCTGACGCCCTCGGCGACGACGATGTCGACGCCGTGGAAGCCGTGAACGCAGCTGTCGAAGACGGTGCGGTCACCGAGACTGACACCATCGCGATCGACACGTCTAGCAGCCCGAGCGACAGCGACATTCTCGTCCACCAGGTCACCGCGCCTGGTCTCGAGGGTGCGCTTAGCGTTGTCGGTGGCGACGACGCAACTGAGCAGTTAGAGAACCTGCTGGACAACCAGCAGGGTCAGAACAGCGCGTACTCGGCCGACCTCGTCTTCGAGGAGCAGAACCCCGGCCGCAACGCGGAACCGGACATCGTGAACGCGACGGACCTTACGGGTACGGACGACTTCTCTGAAGTCTTCACGGTTGTCTACGACGAAGAGACGAGCAATTACTACATCCTGGTCGACCAGGACGCGCTCAACAGCGCCGCCCCTGACTCGTTCGAGGATGGCGACGAGTTCTCGGCCGAGTTCACGATTCAGGATGAGCAGCTCCTGCGCGGCTCGGGCGATTCCTTCGACGACGGTGAGGAACTCGAAGACGCCTACGAGACGGCGAACGCAACGTTCAGCGTTGAGGAAGCGGAAGCCGACTTCGACGTGAACGCCGACGATGAGATCGAGACGACGGCAGAAGAGAACGCCACCGTGAGCGGCACGACGAACGTCGCGCCCAGCACGGAGTTCTCGGTCCGCCTGCGCTCGACCGACGACACGTCGCCGCGCTTCACGCTCACTGACGACGAAGTCACGGTCAACGCTGATGGTACGTTCGAAGCGTCCTTCGACCTGAGCGGTCAGGCTGTGAACGACACCTTCGAAGCTACGTTCCGTCAGGCTGCCTTCGACGGCCAGGACGCCGTCGACGGTGTCATCGTTGAAGCGGTCGACGAGCCTGTCGATGACGACTCCACGGACGACGACTCCACGGACGACGACTCCACGGACGACGACTCCACGGATGACGACTCCACGGATGACGACTCCACGGACGACGACTCCACGGACGACTCCTCCGCGGACGACTCCACGGACGACTCCTCCGCGGACGATGACTCCAGTGGAGATGACAGCACGACCGAGGACGACACGCCTGGCTTCGGTGCCATCGTCGCTCTCGTCGCGCTCATCGCCGCCGCGCTCCTCGCGACCCGCCGTAACGAGTAACATCGTGACGCGGACCGCGACTTCGCGCTAACCAACTATCGGCCCACGCGGGCCGGCTCCTTGCGGTTTTCTTTATCGCACTCACGTGCCGAGCGACGGTACTCACTCGCGCCGTGATGCAGATACCCACAGCTATTCATACTGCGGCGTAGACGTGCTGACGCCGGCGACACCGTGCAGAGGCACGCGATTGTGATCCCGCATTCCGACTTGGCATCGATGCGGTCATGGTTGGGTTGTCGCCGGCACGTTACTACCACAACCAGTTTGAGAGCCGCCGCTCGTGGAGATCGCGAATAACCCTGACCGGAAACAGTGAGACGCTACGCGTCGAGCAGCTGGTCGCGAGCTCGCTTCAACTCCGACACCTCGTGTGCAGGTGGCGTCTCGACACGTCCGCCGGCGACGACCACCGACTCGTCCTCATCTCCGGGCGGCAACCGGGCGGTCTCGAACTCCGAGTCTGCAGTCGTGACGCCATACCGCTCGGCGAGGCGTTTCCGCCACGCGTACAGACTGGTCCCCCGTGCGTTCTCCAACTGGGTCTCCCAACGGTCGCACGCGATCGCGTAGCCCTCGGTGGCGGGACGGTCCTCGCGTCGGAAGCGGACGGCGGCGCCGACGCCGGCGGGCTTGTCGTGTTGGTGCGGGATGTTCGGCGGTCCTTGTAGTGCGTCGACGCCGTCGAGATCCGGACGTCGGTCGCACCCCAACGTTCGAGCTCGTCGACGATCGACTCGAACGCCTCCTTGCGCGTGAGCGAGATGTTGCCCGGGTAGGGCTCGCGCTCTGCAGCGGGCGTGCGGGGATACCCGTCGGGCCACTGCAGTTCGGGCGTGCGCCGTTCAGTCGTGTTCATCGGCTTCGACCTCGTCGAGGATCTCCTCAAGCTTCGACTCAATCGTCCGCTTGTTCTCCCGAAGCTGTTCGACGTCGTCTTCAATCTCACCCTGTTCGCGCTTCTCGATCTGTTCTTCAATTCCGGTGAGAAACTCGCGCACTGCTTCGACATCACCCCAGCTGTACGGTCGCGATGGCTGTCCCCCTCGCGGGTCCTCAACGAGCTCGTAGAGTCCTGGCGCGACTTTCTCCACGTGCCCGTGTTCCACGAGTCGCTTCAAGCGCTCGCTCGCGTACGTCCGCGAAACATCCAACTGTTCGGAGACGTACTGCGGCGTGACTCGACCACCGCGGAGGACGTCGAGGACCCGCTCATCTGTTCCATTGAGGTCGTCGGGAGATAGCACACCTGAGGCTGACGTAGCCATGTACTAACAACGTGTCGGAGATAGTAAGTAGCTTACGACAATGCACACTATATTATAGACTACATTACGTTAACTATAAGGGAGTACAGGATAGACTATGGAGTAGGAAGCGCGGGACGTAGTCATTGTAGAAGATGGCCCGAGGCGGTGTGACGCCTCAGACCGCGCTGTCCACTAACGACAGCAATGAACCAGAATGGCTCAAGCGCTGATAAGCGCACGGACACGGAACAGATTACTGACCTACGCGACCTCCGGCGGGGCGATTGCGTCCTGTTCGGCGACCGCGCTCGCCCGCTGACGGTCGTCGACCTCGGCGAACGCCACCTCGAACTGGACGACCAGGAACTCGTTACGCCGCTCGTCCGCGTCCGCGGCGAGTGGGACGGTGCCGTCGACGTCGTGCTCACACCCGTTTGCAAGCGCCTCGGTGAGAATCACGCGTCGGTCGTCCTCGAAGAGCGCGAGCAGATCATCGCGTGTGAGGGCGGCAACCTCTCGAAGGGTCGAGAGGTGGACGTCGAGCGCGTCGACGCGAGTGCGAGTGAGTCCATGATCTGTGAGGCGAGCGCCTGATGCCGCACCCAACCGACAAGCGCGCGTGTGAATGTGCCGACCGGCGTGTTCGCGAGCAGCGCGAGCGCCGTGACGACCTCGTCGACGGCGACCTTGCGAGTTCGTACGAGGTGGCTGCTGATGAGTAGCGCCGGCGACGCGGCGACTGGTCCGGGCACGTTCGACGAGCGCGCCGCCCGCGCCCTCACGAAGCCAATGACGGTCGTCGATTGTGTCGAGGCGGACTACGTCGAACTCACCGTTACACGCGGGAACAGCCACCCGCGGACGCCCGACTTCGGCGCCGAGATTGTGTCGACTGTCGAGATGTTGACGAGTGGCAACCGATGGACACTTGAATCGGACGCGTCAATCGATCGACCAGTAGGCGATAGGGGCGACCCGATGACTGACGACGACAACGCGCACGCGAACGCCGTGGCCGCACAGCTGCGGCTCGCCGAGGAGAACGGTACGCTGCCCGAGGGTCTCGAAGTGGAGGACGTCGGCGACGGGGACGAGGAGGCAGTCGATGGGGAGTGACCTCCCGACGATCGAGTTCGTCGGCGCCGACGGCATCCGTCGTGAGCACGACTACCAGCGCGCCCCGCATGCGCCCTGGAACGCGCTCCTCGTCGAGCGCGAATCGGTGGACGGCGAGATGCGCTACGTCGGGGCCGAGCGCCTACGCGAGCTCCGCGTCGACGGCGAGCCCGTGACGGCCGTGACGCTGGCCGACGCCGATCAGAATCACTTGTAACAGATCGAGACCGCTAGGTGTCGAGAGCGGATTTTACGTCCGTCCAGACAGCTTCAGCAACGTCTGCTGTGAGCCTCCAGCTCGATGCGACTGGGCGATCGGCGTGTCTGCACCATCCAGCCACACCCCACCCACCGCTCCGTGCTTGCTCCCAACGGTCGCTGCGCGCACAGCCACAATCGAGATCACCACAGACAGATACGGTAGCAGATCCCATCTTTCCCTGTTTCCTAACGCCCTCCGCCAGATACTGCGGCTTGTCGATCGGCCGCCCCTTCTCAGTGGCGACATGAGAACGCGAACAGCTGCAGGGACACGTCGCCACCAACGGCTTGTCGACCGGGCCGCATAGATCGCTTGTTCCGAACATGGGTGGCCATTCTTCTTGGGTGAACAGACCGTTCAGGTCCGAGAGCCAACATGGTTTCTACGAGATGACGCGTTCTGCGGTCAAATCCCACTACACCGATTTCCTGGCGGACCCGATCGATCTCCTCATCCAGCCCGGCTGTACCATCAACGCAATCCGGATCGTCGGCCGGCGGTCCCGGTGAGCTTGTGAGTGGGATCTCGGGTGACCGCGTCACCCGGTGGATCGACGTGGGCTACCCCGAGGACCGCGATCGCGCCGAAGAGCAACTCAACGAACTAACGGCAAGCTCTGACGCCGATGAAGAGGAGAATTCCGTAGAAGCAGACGAGGTGACTGTCGACTCGTAGCGACTATCTCGGTACCTCATCACTGGGACGGAGACACACCACTTTTGCAAGTGAAGCGCGGTCATGCGACGCCCCCATCGGCGTGGCCTGTCGAATCAAGTAATATCGTTCATCAACCCAATCTCGCGAATCGTTTCGATCTCGGGTGAAAGTCGAAGCACGTCAGACATCGCTTCGATCGCGCTCGTGAACGGAACGTTCAGTTCGTAGCTGTAGTAGTTCCCGCGAGAGCCGCTCCGGTTCTCGGAAGCAGAGAGTATTCCCAACATCCGCAGGTCTGCGAGGTGATTGTGTACCGATCGCTGTGCAAGTGTATCTGTCCCGGCGGACTCACAGAGGGATGCGTATTCGTCGTATACGGCCCGAGTCCGACACGGCGTTTCTTGTTTGGCGGTTTTCGACACGACAGCAAGCAACGCCAGTCGTCCGTGTGTCGTCAGCTCTCGCATTCCCTCTTCGACTCGTTCGCGTTCAAGTCTCGATCGCGCCTGTTCCGCGTGTTCCAACTCGATGCACGTTGCGTCTTCGCTCTCAGCGACTTCTCCGGCCAGCCGAAGCAGATCGAGCGCCTGTCGCGCGCTTCCGCTATCGCGAGCGGCGAGCGCGGCACAGAATCCCAAGACACCATCAGCAACTGACCCCTCACGGATTGCGACATCTGTCCGGCTCTGAAGAATATTTTCCAACTCAGGCGCATCGTACGGGGGGAACTGTAGCTCGCGTTCACACAGCGTGTCTTGGACGCGAGGATCCAACTCGTCGCGAAATTTGAAGTCGTTGCTGATTCCGAGAACACCGATCTTCGTCTCTTCGAGATTGTCGTGTGCTCGCGCTCGTGGGAGTTCATAGAGCAGCTCGTCCCGCTTACCGATGGAGTCGATCTCGTCTAACACGAGGAGGACCGTTCCGCCGATCGCCTCGAGTTCATCGAACAACTTGTTGAACACCGTTTGTTGCGGGTAACCGGTTGAACTGATCTCGTTGCCTGGTTGTCTAAGTTTGTTCACGAGTTCGACAGCGACTTGATACGATGAATTGAGCGTCTTGCAATTGAGGAAAATGACCGAGAGCTCGATATCGTCGTACGCTGTAACGTCTGATTGAAGCTGATCGAGGAGGAACTCCGTCACCGCCGTTTTTCCCACACCTGTGTTGCCGTATACGAACACGTTGTTCGGTTCCCAACCGTCGATGATCGGTTGAAGAGCATGCATGTACTCCTCAATCTCTTCATCCCGCTCTTCGATCTGATCGGGCTGGTAAGACTCGCCGAGGGCGTCTTTGTTGGCGAAAACGTTCTGTTTCCGCTCAAACCGTCGCATACCTACACATCCTCACAGTAATATATAAAACCACATATTCATGTGTTACAACTGAACGTCATGAACCGTTATCTTCCTCATTCAGACACACCACCTTTGCAAGTGAAAGGGGTGACAGAAGTAACGCAAGTCTCTCGTCTGGTGGTGATTTTCTGTTCTGTACCATATCGTATACGACACCAGATCACGGCTAGTGAACGTGACACCCCACCGTTGCAAGTGAAGCATGAACGACACGGATAAGTAAAGCGGATCCAGTAATGTGGAGTAGTTACAATAGTTCAAACAGTGCCCCACACCACAGCTGCTGCTGTCTTCACTCGCAGGGGTGCTGTGTGACTAACACGAAAGAATCTGAACAGTAGAGAGGAAGGACATCAGATAGTGATAGGAACGACAATTCATCGGGGACCATTCATCCGGACTTCACTCGCAAGAGTGGTGTGTGTCTGGTCCACTCCTTCGAGGGGTATCGCGCTAAAGAGGCACTTGAGCAGAGCCAGATCGAACACGGGATGCGCGGGCTCACGAAACACGGCCACCACCTCTCGCTGGTCGCATCACTCCAACTGGCCCTCGAAGACAAGACGCCCGCGAGAATCCGCGACGTATTCCCGCTGTATCGACGCATCGCGGAACACTCCGACGTGGATCCGCTCGTTCGCCGACGGATGCACGATCACCTTGCCGATCTCGCGATACTCGGAATTCTCGATAGACATGTGCGGAACGAGGGACGTGCCGGCGGCCAGTACTACGAGTACGCGTTTAACGTCCCTCTCGAGCTCGTTATTCGCGTGGTAATGGATTTTGAGGGCGTCGCGTTCCCACGAGAGGTACGCATGCTCAAGGAACACTCGACGTGACATCCTCGCCCGCCGTGAACGGCGGGGCTTCCACCGCAGGTGGAATACCAGCAAATGTACTGGATTGAGGTTTCAAGACGTGTGCGCGTCACCGGTCTCGGGCTTCGCCCCCGCTCCCACCGTTGGTGAGCTAGACGAAACCTTGTCATCGGAAGCCCGCTTCTCAGACGGGAGTCCCTCACTCGGTGACGTGTCTTCGTGGGCCTGCCACTGGCCCCCGCTCCGAAGCGAGTCATCGCCTGCCGATTTCCAAGGCAGGCTCTCTCCCCACGGATTTAGCCGATTGGCTATGTTCGCCGCTGCATTCAAATCTGCTTGGTACTCCGACACCCAGCACGCCTCATTCGTACACTTGAACGTCCCTTGATGCGGCCTGTATCCGAGGTGCTGACACGCGTGACACGTCTTCGACGTGTAATGCGGAGACACGTACTCCACAGGAATACCGCGCTCCGTTGCCTTCTCCTCAATACGCGACTGCAATCGAGAGAACAGCCATTTGCCGAGGCGTCGATTCCAATACTTTCCGATGTCCTCGTCAGTGATACCGTCGAGGTATTCAAGGACGATGACCGGGTTCTCGAACTGGGACGCGTACTCAACGGCCTGCGCAGAGGCTTTCTCGATTTCGTCTTCGATGGCGTCTTGCCACCGACCCCACACGAGGTTGTCTAAGAGGTTCGACGCGTAGCGTTGTTTCAAGCGGTCTTCGGCACTTTCTTGCCTCTGTCGGAGGTGTCGGACGCGACCACCATCCACGAACAACGGGTCAATGGGTGTGTTGTCTCGGAAGGCACAGCCCACCAAGAGTTTGGATTCACCAACGTCGAACCCTACCGGAGTCACCTCGTCACTCTCACACGAACACGAGTGGTCTGGCTCGACTTCGTAGTTCGCAGCGACGTGCAACACCCACCGGTCGCTATCTTGATTCAAGGAGAGAATCCCGCCGTTCACGGCGGGCGTGAATCCGACACGGTGCTGAGCAACCGCCGACGATTGCTCACCGAAACCCAAATGCTTAGTACACGCCGTCTCGTACACGTTAGCAAGGGTTGCGTCGGCTCTCGGCACTTGCGCGGGAGTACGAGACGCGCTGAAACTAGCGTCCCGAGTATTTCCGGGCGTCGGTTCCCACGGGTCGGTTCTGCAACCGACTGCGGGGTTCGCGTCGTTCGTCAGCACGGGAACCCGGCCTACGGGTCGGGGAAGTGTGACCGAACCGACCGTGCCGTGAGGCATGACCGCTTGAGAGAGAGACGCCCCGAGAAACCGGGCGTCGATGACTCGCTCGCGGGTGGGAGCGCCCGTGACAGCGCCACAGGACGCTCCCGAGCGAGGGACGAAACCCGTCCCACCGACCTCGGGAGAGAA
>Ga0306907_1000594_pt1 | contig 14984 bp, 17 predicted proteins | sample AntRauTorcE11898_FD_190415 | JGI IMG/M metagenome (GOLD analysis project Ga0306907, IMG submission 190415) | Saline lake microbial communities from Rauer Islands, Antarctica - Metagenome Torckler E11 #898 (v2) (version 2) | ecosystem: Environmental > Aquatic > Non-marine Saline and Alkaline >... | reverse complement strand
GTAACAATAGTATCCAAATTAGCATGAATAGCCGACTGGTATAGCACTGCATCTACATAATCTGTAAAACCATTTGCTAATGCATTTTTCTAAAACTACGCGGGTGACATTAGAAAGGTGGAATATTTTTAACAATTCTTTAATGTGTTTTTCGGTTGAGTGCTTTTGCCAGTAAATAATGAATAGTAGTTACGGTTGTGCCACAAATCCATCCGTCCAGTTTTCCTTGTTCTGCAAATGCTACCACTTGCGAAGATGCATCAAAAAAAGGATCCCGCTCCAAGAAGACATCTAAAAAAACATTCGTATCAAAAAGGATGTTCATTTTAGATGCTTATCTTCCAGATATGTTTTATAGTCTTCCTCTTGAATATCTACATTTTTTAAAATGCCAGCTAAAGATGCTGTAACAGGAGGCAATTCTTTATTGGCAGAAGTTTGCTCAGCTTCAATGAGAGCGAAATAATCAGCTACCATTTGTGATACAGACGTGCCTTTTTGCTTGGCTCGTTTCCTGGCACGTTTAATCAACGTGTCATCTAAGCGGAGTGTCAATTTATTTTTCATAAGTAAGACGTATTAATTTATTTGCAATATCCGTCATTGGAACACAAGAAAGCAAAAACTTCGTTTACCTAACGGTTCTGCCCTTGTGGAATCCCCCGGAGCAATCGGGGGGCTGCTACGCAGCATTCCACGGGGCCCGCGGCCAACTACGCCGAAGTTGGCGCGTCAATGCTTAGGTTTAATCTGCCGAATCCGTCGGTTGGTAAATTAGAAAGTTATGCCCATCGGGAGCAGGTGGAAGGACTGTCCGCCTTGTCCAAAGGACTCCTACGGAGAAGCGCTTGTTAGCCTTGCCGCTTTATAATCGATCATATTCTTCTGGCTCCACATCCGGTACATTGGCCATAATTTTCTCGAATTCCTTACGACTTCCTTTTTCCGCTCGTTCTTTTAGATAATCAACTGTTAGCAGGGCAGACATTTTTTCTGAAACAGCTAAATTAATAAACTGATTCATGGAAACACCTTCTTGTTTAGCAAGTTCCTTTAATTTTTTATGTAAAGATTCGGGTAATCTAACGCTTAGTGTACTCATGATAACTCCTCTATGATTTTACTATGTATGCCTTTGGCAGAAGAAATTCTTTAGCGGTAGCTAATTGTATTCCAAACCTGTCAACGCCTCGGAAATCTCGTTTGTTATATGTTACAATGTACCGGCAATTAGCTTTTACTGCTAATTCCAGCAGCATATCATCTTCTGGATCATTTAAAATAGGACGCCACAAGAAATACACTTCGTGCCAGTTACCTGCCACACATAAATAATCCAGGAATTTCTCTATTTGGTCAGAATCCACGTTTCAAATCATGTGACAGTATCATAAAATTATACACTGAGAATTCATCGGTTATAAAGCTCGGAATCTTTAATATATGCTTCGGGCAGCAGAATCTCTTCCGCCTTAAACTCATCTAACTGTTTTCCCTGTTCAACTACTTGTGGCCAGTCAGGATTAGCAAGAGCACCCTTAGCGAGACTGATAAAATCAGCATTACCTCTTTCTAAAAAGGTGTGTGCTTTATCTGGGCTTTCAAGGTTCCCATTTGCAATAACAGGAATATTGGTTGACTTTTTAGCCAACACTGAAAGAGGACTACTATTTTTAAAAGCAGCCTGCGCGGCATCAAACTCTGTTGTGTGGATGTAATCTACTTCTTGTTTTTCAATTGTTTGGAAAATTAGCTGTGCCTCTTCTTTCCCCCTCCATTGGTGTTTATCATCATTAACCTTAGTTTGGGATAGCCGGATTCCCACAGGGAAATCTTCTCCGACAGTGTTGTGGACAGCCTGAATAACTTCCGTAGCCAAGCGCAGTCGGTTTTTAAGCGATCCTCCGTATTCATCTTCCCGTTTGTTAGTATAACTGGTAATAAACTGATCAATGATATAACCATTCGCCCCGTGAATCTCGACCCCATCAAAACCGGCTTCCTTAGCATTTTTTGCTGCATTACTGAAAGAGTGAATAACATGATCTATATCTTTTTTTGTCATCGCCCGCGGCGTGTCAAAGTCTCCTTTTCCACCATAAAACCCAAGCTGTTCACCTTTGGGTTTTATGGCTGAAGGAGCAATGGTCTCATTTTTATACGAATTATATTGGGATAGGGCACCAGCATCCATCAACTGTGCAAACATGAAAGCTCCTCTCTCATGTATCGTGCGCGTAATTTCTCTCCATGATTCGACCTGTTCAGGTGTGGCAATGCCGGGTTGATTCGGATAGCCCTGACTGTGTTCAAGGTTTGTATATAGACCTTCGGTGATGACCAATGAAAAACCGCCCTCCGCATAACGCGTGTAATATTTTTTCATACGTTCATTCGCCAACCCTCTATCGGTGCCGCTAATACGTGTCATCGGAGCAACGATCAGCCGGTTATTCAGATTTAGTTTTCCAATTGTTGAATTCGAAAAGAGAATATCCTTATTAAAAGAAGTGTCCATTAGATTAACTTTTTTGAATTGGTGAGGGGTTTAAAATAGAAGCTGTAACTCTGCTTTATTGCACAACTAAAGCTTCTAAACCATGATAATAGTAGGCCATTAGTTATTGACGACTGCAATGGCCTCTATCTCTATCAACCATTCCGGGTTAGCAAGAGAATTGACCTCGGTGATGGTATCCGCAGGATAGGGGTGGGAAAAATATTTCTCACGGAGTTCAATTATTTTTTCGAAATTACTCATATCAGTGAGAAAGATTGTCACCTTTACCACATCATCGAGACTTGATCCGGCATTCTCAAGGACCTTAGATAGATTCTTAAAAACCTGCTCGGCTTGAGCGTTAAAATCTCCTTTGCCGATGAGCTCTCCGTTCTCGTTAACTGCTGCTTGTCCGGAAAGGAATATCAGATTTTCGGTTCGAATACCTAACGAAATGTTGTAGGGTTCGTACCAATCAGGATTTGCGGTTACTTGTTCTGCTTTAGGAGTCATAGCGTTTGTTATGTTCGTTGAAATTAACGCTTATAACCTAAAGTATTACGGCTACAGATGTCTTAATATAGCTTAAGAAACTGGCTTAATTTTTGTTAAGAAATCAGTTTTCTTTCTCTGCCTGCTTGCGACGAATTTTACTTAGATATTCCGGAGTAATACTCAGGTATGAAGCGATTTCATACTGCGGAATACGGTTTAAAAACTGAGGATATTCCTGAACAAAGTTAAGGTAACGGTCTTCCGCACTTTCACTGAGAAAGGATATTAAATGCTGATAAATGCTAATAAAATGGCGTTCGTTCATGAGCCGGTAAAAATGCTCGAACTTTAGATAGTTATTAAAGAGTTCATCGAGCGATTGCTTATCAATTTGCAGCAATTCAGTGTCTTCCAGCGCCATAATTTCCAGCTTTGCTGGTGTCTCATTGATGAAACTCTCAAAGTCGGTAATCCACCAATCCTCAATAGCAAACTGTAAAATATACTCCTCCCCGTTTTTATCAATGTAGGCAGACCTAAGGCATCCTTTTTTTACAAAACAATCATACCGGGCAACTTCTCCCCGTTGTAGTAAAAACTGGTTTCGTTTGATCTTCCGAAATGTTAACAGAGAAGTAAAATGATTTTTTTCTTCCTTAGTAAGATCAATGTATTTCGAAATATTATTAATAATCAGATCATACATGTTGGAGTATCCGTCTCTAAATCGATATAAAAGTACTATTACTAAATTACAAAATCTGCTTTGTCAATTTCCACAAATAAACTTTCTGCTATACATTCATGTCGGGCGTGTCCTTTATTTAGCCGGATATTCGATAAAAATCGTATTTGATAGCAAGGAATATTAATCTGGCCATATAACTACAATTATACCCATCCACATCGTATATAGTATATAATCTGTCAGCAAATATGGTTAACAAAACAGCCCTCAAAGACCAGAAGCGTATTATTTTAGGATGTTATACACCGGCAGGCTGGCGTAATGTTGCGGCATAATGTTTTGCTTATGGCCCGTTGATCAATTTAATCTCTTACGCAACCCAAATTTATCTTTTTAACCGCCCGAGGGCCGCCCCGGTCCACCGGACGAAGCGCCCCTACTCTTCTAACTCCTTTGCCGGCAGTATGTGTCCGCTCACTTCGCCGAAACCGATGCGATAGCCGTCGGCTTGTCCGTAGCCGGTCATAGTAATGGTATCGCCATCTTCGATGAATTTTCGCTCTTCCCCGTTGGGAAACTGCAGCGGATTTTCACCTTTCCAGGTCAGCTCCAGCATGCTGCCGTAGGCGTCTTTAGTATCACCGCTAATGGTTCCCGAAGCATATAAATCGCCGGGCTGTACATTGCAACCGGTTACGGTTTGATGCGCCAGCTGCTGGTTCATACTCCAATATAAATTTTTGTAGTTCGAGCGGGAAATGCAGTGCGGCTCATCCATATCTTCACCCTGCAGATATACTTCCAGATCAATGTCATACCACCCTTGATCTGTTTGCAGATACGGCAGCGGCTGGGGGTCTTGTTCCGGTCCCTCCGTTTTGAATGGCTCAAGTGCGTCAAGCGACACAATCCAGGGCGAAACCGAGGTGGCCCAGTTCTTGGCCAGAAAAGGCCCCAGCGGCACATATTCCCACTTTTGAATGTCGCGCGCGCTCCAGTCGTTCACCAACATCAGCCCAAAGATATGCTCCCGGGCATTCTTGACCGAGATGCGGTCACCCAGCTGATTTCCCTGTCCGGGCAAGAACCCCACTTCCAGCTCAAAATCGAGCAGCTTACTGGGCCCAAAAACCGGGTTCTCATCATCATTGGGAATTGTTTGTCCCTGTGGTCGGTGCAGATCGGTACCGCTGACCACCACGGAACTTGCGCGGCCGTGATAGCCCACCGGCAGGTGTTTCCAGTTGGGTTTCAACGCATTTTCGGGGCCCCGAAACATGGTGCCCACGTTGGTGGCGTGCTGCTCGGAAGAGTAAAAATCGGTATAGTCGCCAATCTCTACCGGCAGCATCATTTCTACCTCATCCATGGGAATTAGCACGCGGCTGCGCAGTGATTCATTATCGCGAAGTTTAGGTTCATCAGCGCTCAACAGATTGCTCAATGTAGCGCGTGCCTCTGTCCAGGCGGTATGCGAAAGCCCCATGAATTTGTTGAGCGTACGTTCGTTAAAAACCGTTTTATCGGTCAGCTCGGCGCCGTCAAACAGCCCCGCTTCTTCCAGCGCTTTCATATTTACCACATAATCGCCGATGGCGGAACAGATAAATATGTCGCCTCCGTTCTTTGGGCGACAAACGCCGTAGGGCAGATTCTGTATGGGAAAGTGGGATTCGGAATCAACGTCAATAAATGATTTTAAATTAGAATCGTTGGTTGGTTGCATCTTTTTTAATTAAGAATTAAAAATTAGGAATTAAAAATGATCAATAACTTTTATGCTATAATTTTGAATGAATCAATCACATCAAACCCAGCTTTTCTAAATCTTCGCGAGGGTCATCAAAACTGCAGCTGCCGTAAGACAGAATAGCTACTTCGCGCAATTCTTTAATTTTAGCCGTAGATATAGAATAATCTTGCCAGCTAAATACTTCATCCGTAAATTTAAACTGACCGGAATCTTCTTCATTGAGAATTTCGTTAAGTTCTTTATCATTTAAATCATGCGCATAGCCCAGCATGGCGCCCCCCAGCACATTAAAAAAGCCGTGCATTTTCGTCTGCACCGACTCGGAATAGTGCCGCACGGGGTGATGAAGACCCGCCGTTCCTTTCCAAGGTACATTATGTTCACGGGCTCGGTTAATTATAAAGCCAACTTGCCCGGTTTCAGGAAACTGCCCTGCTTCCACGCCGCCGCACCGAATTTTAAAAGCTGCCGTTGCATAATTTTGTGACGGAGCGTTTTCATTGTGTAGAGCCACGGCTTTAAGAATAGCTTCCACATCTTTTTTCCAGCTTTGATCCAAAAATCCTTCATAAAAAATAGTGGCCGGAGCCGCAGCGGAAGCACTCAACTTCCGGGCCGTGTCATCCATAATCTGTTTTAGCAGCTCGGAATCATGCGAAAAGGCTGCTTCTTTAGGAAGCTTCATTTCCAGCATATCGGTATGTACGCTGTTGGGGTGAGCGGCGTTGAACGATTCACAGGCCGTAATCACCTTATCAATGGCCGCGTGATAATGGTCGGTCGTTTCTGTTTCTCTTCCCAGCACCGAAAACGAAAAAGGGCGCTCAGGGCTAAACAACTCCCCGGCGTAGGGTGATAATTCTTCAAGGCGTGATGCGGGGATGATAAATCGGGAAAGCATTTGTGCATTATCGCCCTGTTGGTATTTAGCATAGTTGCGGATGGCTGTATCAAGGTCGAGCTTGGCCGGCGGAAAAAGCCCTGCATAATCGATGACGCCATTCATAAGAGCTATTAAACTTTGTTTCATGCGCGACTTTATATTAATGCGTTTATCGATTAAAAATGAATTCCTTGTCATCCTGACTGTGTTTCAGGATCCCTTAAAACTGGAAGTTTTGTAGAAAATATTAACGCTCCTGTTCCTTTCGAGATCCCGGATCGGAGTCCGGGATGACAAGAGGTTAGCTGAGAGTTATCAGCTAATATATATAACTGGTTGATGCATTATCATCAATAATTTTGGGCTGCGTCGGGATGATTAAAATTGCCCTATTTGTGGCACAAAATCAACGCATATTTAGTGAAGGGTTATAAAATCAAGAATAATGGAATCGGCGATGCTGATGCCTATATCGGTGAGGGCAAAACCGGTTTCGGTCAATGTAAGAATGGATCGATCTTTCTGTTTTTGCAGGTAATCTTGCTGTGCATTACTGAAGTTATAACAATACTTCTCCGCCATTTCTTTGCCAGAGATTCCCACCCGCGTGCGAAGCCCCATCATGATGCGTTCTTCAGCCAGCTCATGCATGGAAAGCTGCTCACTTTCTTTTTGTGAGGTATCACTGCAATATGCTTTTAAATCTGATTCATTCTCCCATCGCCGCGGGTTTTCATCCCACCAAAAAGAATGCGCCCCCGGGCCTAATCCTATATAATTTTTGTGATTCCAGTAGCTGCTGTTATGCACGGCTTCGGCACCGGGGGTGCTGTAATTGCTCACCTCGTATCGCCGGATGCCGTGGGCAGACAAACGGTCGTTGATCATTTCAAACTGATCGGCTACATGGTCATCTTTCGGGGGTTGAATGCGCCCCAGTTCCACCTGCTTGCCCAGCCGGGTTCGGGGTTCCACGGTTAAGGAATAGGCCGAAACATGGGGCGGGTTAAACTTCAGCAGCAAATCGAGGTCATCCGTAAGCTGCTGCATGGTTTGACCGGGATTGCCGTAAATTAAATCAACCGTAAATGATTGAAAGCCGGAGGCACTCAGCAGCTCCAGGCTTTGCAGCGCTTCTTGCCGGGTGTGCGCACGATTCATAAACGACAGCAATGCGGGCTGAAAGGATTGAACGCCCATGCTTGCACGGTTAATGCCAATGGATTTAAGCTCGGCGAGATACTGCGCGGTCACGTCATCGGGATTCATTTCCAGCGTAATTTCTTTGGCCTTTATTTGAAAGACCGACCGTAATGCCGTAAAAATATCTTCAAGCTGCCGGGGTGAAAGCAGGGAGGGCGTGCCGCCCCCGAAATAAATGGTTTCAATCGGTTTTTTGGCGTAAGCAGTATCCCGGTATTGGTTGATTTCATCAAGGAGCGATTCTACGAACTGTTCTTTCAGCTGTTGACGTGTTACGAAATAGAAATCACAGTATGAGCAGGCCTGCTTGCAGAATGGAATATGGAGGTAAATGCCAGACATGGGAATTAGGAATGTGAAATTATGAATTAAGAATTAACCGCATTCCAAATTCGTAATTCCTATTGCTCTTTTGGGGTATAAAAGGGATTGCTCTCATACGTATCTTTCTGCTGGTAGGCGCGGGCGTATTTTACGTAATGTTCGGCATATTGGGGGATGGAGGCGCGCTCATCATCCGTTAATTTTCGCACTTTTTTTACCGGCGATCCCATATACATATATCCGGACTCCAGCTCTTTGCCCGGCGGCACCAGGCTGCCTGCAGCAATAATCACATCAGAGGAAATAACCGCTTCATCAAGAACGGTAGCGTGAATGCCAATGAGGGCCCGGTCGTGAATGGTGCAGCCGTGTATCATCGCGTTATGGCCGATGGTCACTTCATCACCAATTTTGGTAGGTCCGGTTTCGTGCATCACATGAATGCAGCTGTTATCCTGCACGTTGGATTGCGCCCCAATTTCAATCCAATTCACATCACCCCTAATGGTTACGTTGAACCAAATGCTGCTTTTGGGACCAATGGTAACATCGCCTATTAAATCGGCGCTGGGGGCTACAAATACTGAATCGGAATATGAGGGCGTGGCACCGAGAAATTCATAAATCATACTGCAAAATTAGTTGCCGGAATGGGCCGTTTTCCGGGCCTCTTCCATGTATATATCCACCTGCGCCTTAAACTGTTTATAGGTACGGGGCAGGTTGACCATTTTTTCTCCATTGATGTAGAAGGTAGGCGTTGAATCAACCCCGCGATCCATGCCTTGCCCTTTTTCATCGAGCACCGCTTTCTGGGTATCGGCGGCGTTTAAATCAGCTTTGAAAGTGTTCACATCCAGCCCAATTTTTTTGGCATAATTCACAAATATGGGCTGCGGGTTGCCGGATGAAGACCACTGCCGCTGGTTCTGAAAAAGCATGTCGTGCATTTCTTTGAATTTTCCCTGATTCCGGGCCGACTCGGCCGCGCGGGCTGCCAGCATGGCAAATTGATGATTGTTCAAAGGATAATCGTTGTAAATCACTTTAAGTTTGTTACCGTAATCTTCTTTCAGTTTTTCTACAATAGGATGAAAGTACGCACAGGCCGGGCACTGATAATCACTGTATTCGGTAAGCGTAACCAAGGCTTGCTCTTCGGATGAATCGGTAGATTGCGCCTGAAGACGGGTGTCAGAATTTTGGCATCCCAGCATCAGTAATACGCCTAAAAGGCTAATAAAAGTAATTTTGTTAATATGTGCTCTCATAATATTGATCGTGTATTTTTTATTTTTTGCAATATACTCTTTCAGCTAAAAGGATAAAAACGTTTTATGACATCCCATTTAGTAAACGTGGGGAAAGTCCATTTCTTGCCACCCCATTTGTTTTTCTTGTATAGCTGCAACGTTGCATAGCGACTTTTTTCGCTTTAGATTCAGAATATGAAAAACACGCTTTATGATATTGCTGCTTTAATCCGTGATGCAACACGGGCCTTTAATGAGAACGATCCTATTATGCTGGCGGGCGCTCTGGCATTTTTCACCGTCTTTGCTATTCCTCCCATCCTGATTATGATAATATACGGCATAAGCCTTTTTTCCAGTCAGACTATAGCCTCCACGCAGGTTTTTAACCAAATAGAGCTGCTAATGGGTGTTGCAGGAGCCACCATTTTGCAAGACATTGTATCTAATTATATTATTGTTGATCAAGGTCTTTTGCAGCGGCTGCTTACCATAGGGATTTTTATTTTCGCGTCCAGTTCTTTCTTTATCATCATCCAGCATGCCATTAACCGCATTTGGAATGTTAAGCCCAAACCACAAAAGAATTTTACCAAAATTCTGAAAAATCGTGCGCTTTCGTTCGGAATCATATTTTTTATGGGCGTTGTATTGGTGGTTTCATTGGGGGCGGAAACGGTTCTTGCCTCTTTACGGAACAATTTAAATAATTTTTCTCCCCTCATCACCCCTTTGGTACTTAATGTATTGGCCATCATACTTTCCCTGCTTTTGGGTACCGTTATTTTGGGGGTGATCTATAAATTTTTGCCTGACGTTATTATTGAATGGAAAGTTGTGTGGGTGGGGGCCATCACTACTTCATTCTTATTTATTCTCGGAAAATATATTATCGGCTTTGCCCTGCGGAGCAGCAATATTCAGGCCATGTATGGGGCCGCGGGGTCGATGGCTATTTTCTTGCTATGGGTTTTTTATTCGTCCCTTATTCTTTTTTACGGTGCCAAAGTTACCCAGCAGTATGCGCTTAGCTTTTCTAAATCTATTCAACCCAAAGAGCATGCGGTACGCATTGAAACCCGGGAGGTTGGTGACAGTTGATTGAGCGGCGCTACTACATCAGACCAAAAAAAACCAGACAACAAACAGAACAGCTATGCCCATAAGGATTAAGGCCGCGGTGGTTAATCCTTTACTTTGTGATGGCAACGCCTTAAAACTACACACCACAGCAGTTGCCGCACCTGCTATGGCAAGCAGAGTTAATGTAAAGCTGCTCTGCAAAAATTCGGGAAAGTATGAAAGAAATAACTCTCGATACTGCGCCTGTGTGCCGGTTTTGGTTTCTACTACATAAATCCACAGCCCAACAAAAGAAAGAGGAAACAGCATAACCACTACGGCTAACGCCAACCAGCGGTGGGTTTTTCCCGTGTGTTAAACATCACCATTTATACCTCCTTGAGTGGATTGGGAGAAGCTATTTGATAATTATAAAATTTACTGAATTAACTTCATAAAATTGCAACGATTTCAACTTAAAACAAGTTATTAGTTTAACATTGAACCAATTAACTAATTCAACACTATTATTATGAGTTATTTAGCCAAAATTAACGACGTTTACGAACATATTGGAAAAGGAGCGGCTATGGATGCCTTTGAAAAATATTATGCCGAGGATATTGTCATGGTATTGGAAGACGGCTCTGAAGTAAAAGGCAAAGACGCCAACCGGGATCGTGAAAATGAATTCTTTGGCAATGTAAAAGAATTTCAGGGACTGGAAGTGGCGGGCATAAGCTCGAATGAAGAAACCGGTTTTACAGCCGTAGAGTGCACTATGACGGTATTATTCAAAGGCGCTGACGGACCTACTACCCTCGAACAGGTTGCCGTTCAGCACTGGGAGGGCGACCACATTAAACGCGAGCGTTTTTACGGAACGCAAAGTGAGTAAGCTTACCTTTTTGTAGCCTTAAATAGCATTGGTATTAATGCCAATGCTATTTATTCAATTATTAACCCTGACAGGATTCTACCCTCATCAGGGTTTTTTAATGGAAGAGACCTTTGAAATACTACCCAAGAGTCTTCTCCCAAAGGAATCCCTTTGGGAGAAATAGACGTAGGTTATGCAAAGGTCTCTGGAAGTTATTTTCCAAGACTTTCCTGCCGTGCTTGCTTAAATTCATCGCCCTCGCGCCAAGTTTGCAGCGAATCAGCGTTGAGGATGCGGTAGCCGGCTTTAAAAAACAGGCGCGTATCCTGCAGCATCCCCGCGGGGTCCCAGTATTCATTGATCTCATCATTTACGGTATGGTAGTTGGCCGTCTCGAGGCTGTCAACCGTTGCTTTATAGTCCGCGGGCTTGTCAACAAATTCGCTGCCGGCATTAGGAAAAATAGCCGGTATTCCTTTTTTGGCCAGCGGAAAATGATCAGACCGATAGAAGTAGCCGCGGTCGGGATGGCGGTCGGGTTTTACCGTACGGCCCTGCTCTTTGGCCAGATTTTCAAACACATCACTCACCGAATTACGGCCGTACCCAATCAGCACCATATCGTCGGTTTTGCCGTACACATTCATACCGTCAATATTTATGTTCGCCGTGACCTTGCCGGGTGGCACGGTAGGATTTGCGGCCCAGTATTTAGAACCCAGCAACCCTTTCTCTTCGGCTCCCACCAGCAAAAACAGTACGCTGCGGTCTATTTGCGATTGAATCTGCTTAAATTGTTTGGCCATGTTCAGTACGGCACTCACCCCGGCGGCATTATCCAGCGCGCCGTTGTTGATGGAATCGCTTTCCACCGGCGATGTAATGCCCAAGTGATCATAATGAGCGGTATACACCAAATATTCATCATTCAGCTCGGCGTTTGATCCTTCTACCATCCCCAGCACATTTTTGGCATCAATAGAACGGTAACCGGCTTGCAGCGAGAGGCTGAGCTTGAGCCGCCCCATAGGCACCGGTTCAAAGTTTTGGTCTCCGGCAGCATCCATCTGGGTTTGCAAATCAAGGCCGGCACTTTCAAAAAGCATTTGGCTGGCTTCTTTAGTCAACCACCCGTTAAATTTCGTTGATCCGTTTTCGGCTTCATCATCACCCTTCAAATAAAACTGCTCGCTGCTCCAGCTGTTGGATACCACATTCCAGCCGTATCCCGCACTCGGGGTTGTATGGATGATGAGTACGCCGGCCGCCCCCAATTCGCGCGCTTTCTCGTATTTGTAATCATAGCGACCGTAGTATAAGCGCGTATTTCCTTTGAAAAGATCTTTACTGGATGAAGGATCGTTATTTTTTACGACCAAAATCTTTCCTTTTACATCCATGCCTTTAAAATCATCCCAATTCTCTTCGGGCGCCTGAATGCCGTGGCCTACATACACCAAATCCGCTCCATTCACATCAATATTTTCACTCATATTGGCCGGCCATGCCATAAAATCGCTTTTGTAATCAAAGCTATGAATCTGCTGACCGTTTTGGATGATTTTTACGGTTGATTCTGGATTGGTTTTTTGTCCGGTAAGCGGAACATCCAGCACGTAGCTGCCATCATCCATGCCGCCCTGCAAACCATATTCTTTGAACTGTGCGACCAGGTAATCAACGGTCTTTTCCTGTCCCGGGCTGCCCGTTCCGCGTCCTTCAAACTCATCGGATGACATGGTCTCAATGGGGCCCATCAGGCTTTGTTCGGTGATGTTGGTTGAAGTCTCATCAACGGGTGATTCTGTTTCTGTTTGGCATGCTGCTGTCAACAATACCAACGTTATAAGTACCGCAAGGTTTTTCATGGTTTTCTTTTTTTTATTGAAGTTAAATATTTGGGGTATTTGCCGGGCACTTTAAAAATGCCTGGCATCTAAACAAAAAAGCTGTGAAGGAGTTGTACTCCTGAACATAATGCCGCCTTCTTCGGGAGAGCAACTCCCTCGAAACGGAGAGCAACCAGATAACTTTGTTGAGCGATTTGCCTAATCGCTCAACGTGCTATTTCCGCTTGTCCTTAATATAAATGACTTTCGAATGCCCGCCGTTGGTTGACCGCCGCTCCATTTCAAATAGCTGCGTGGCTTTTACCAATTCGCCCAGCTTTTCGTAGCCATAATTGCGCGGGTCAAACTCCGATGATTTTTTGGCCATATAGCTCCCCACCGGTCCCAAGTGTGCCCAGTTACTTTCATCCGATGAGGCATCCACCGCATTGCGCAGCAGATCGACCAGCTTGGTATCCTGCTTGAGCTGGCGGGATGTTTTTTGGCGCATATTCCGATGATCATCTTCACTGCCTTGCAGCACCTCCGTAAAAATAAATTTATCGCAAGCAGAAACAAAGGCCTCGGGCGTCTTGCGTTCGCCAAAACCGTACACCACCAGCCCTGCCTCGCGAATACGGGCTGCCAGTTTGGTAAAATCGCTGTCGCTTGAGATCAGGCAAAAGCCGTCGAACTCACTTGTATAAAGCAGATCCATTGCATCAATAATAAGGGCGCTATCGGTTGCATTTTTGCCCTGCGTATAGCCAAACTGCTGGATGGGCTGTATGGAATATTTGAGTAAAATTTCCTTCCAGCTTTTCAGATAGGGATTCGTCCAATCACCGTAAATACGTTTTACGCTGGCCGTGCCGTATTTGGCTATTTCCGCCAAGAGCTCTTCAATAATAGCCGCCTGTGCGTTATCGGCATCAATGAGAACTGCTAATTTTTGCTGGGTTTGATCATTCTCCATAATTGTAAATATTCTTCAGTTAAAATGTATGGTATCACTTATCTTGGTTAGTTAAAAATACGGGCAGCGAAAATTCCCATTTTAAAGCTGCTAATCTTAGTCCCAGCGTTAAGGCGGCCGCAAGGGCCAGGTTCAGCTGACTGATGTCCCAAAGCTGACTCAACCCTACAAAGCCCGCCGCGCCTGCAAGAGCCGCCGTTGCATAAATTTCCTGCCGCAGGATGAGGGGTATTTCATTGCTTAATATATCCCGAATAATGCCGCCGGCCACGCCGGTCAACATGCCCATTATTATGGCCACTACCGCCGGGGAACCCTGCTGCAAAGCCACCTGTGCGCCCAAAACACTAAAAAAAGCCAGGCCAAAAGCATCGGCCACCAAAAGGGTACGGACAGGAATTTTTTTATACCGTGCGATCACAAACATTAGCAAGGCCGTAGCCGACACAACGTAAATATAGCTGAGGTCGGCCACCCAAAAGATAGGATAATTTCCCAGAATGACATCCCGCAACGTGCCGCCGCCCAAGGCCGTTACCAAGGCCAGTACCAAGCCGCCAAACAGATCCAGGTTTTTATTTCCTGCAGCCAGCGAACCGGTGATGGCAAAGACCACGACGCCAAAAATATCGAACCAGTAAAACAATTGTCTAAAGATTTTATTTCGTTTTCAGCTCATTCAAAAATCAATAATTCTGCAATTGGAACCAACCTTAATTCCAGCCCCTTTTAGTTAATGACAGAAAGCACTCCATTCAACCTCTACTTATACGTAACGCATTGCGCGGTTGAAATGAATAACCCCGAGGCAGAGCCATCGGGGTATCAAAGGAAATAAGATACCCTAAAATAATTTTCTTTCATTATAACCCACCCCTACAACCCCTCCAGAGGGGATTTTCCCAAAGGGATGCCTTCGGCAAAGAATATTTTAGCGTATCTTATTGTGTAATCTATCCGACCCAAAGGGTCGGGGTATTAAACCACTTATCAAATAAAAACACCACCTGACAGCGTGTATAATCAACGCAGTCAGGTCTTACAGACTCTGACAGGTTTAGTAGTTGACCGCACAATGGATTATACGTATACAAACTTGTTGGTGTACAAACTTTTAGCTTAATTGCGTTGATATGAG
>Ga0306907_1000593_pt1 | contig 14987 bp, 18 predicted proteins | sample AntRauTorcE11898_FD_190415 | JGI IMG/M metagenome (GOLD analysis project Ga0306907, IMG submission 190415) | Saline lake microbial communities from Rauer Islands, Antarctica - Metagenome Torckler E11 #898 (v2) (version 2) | ecosystem: Environmental > Aquatic > Non-marine Saline and Alkaline >... | reverse complement strand
CGTGGTGTCCTCCAGTGTGACCTTCAGCACCGCACAGACCTCCCACTCCAATCCCTTGTTCTCCCAGTGAGCCTTGTACTCGAAGCGGTCGGTCACCCGTAGGTCGTCGTACTGGTCGGGGGTGACACCGAGTTCCTCCTCGAGTCGCTGTTCGGTGGCTTCGACCTGGCTCTGGCCCTGAATCGGGTGGGAGGCGACGGTACCGTCCCAGCAGGTGCCCCAAAGGCGCTTGCCGGCTGCGCGCTGGCCGAGCAGGATGCGGCCTTCTCCATCGAAGACGAGCGCTGTGAACGCGCGGTGGCGCTGGCCGTCGCCAGTGTGGGCGTCGAGGCGGTTGGCGAGCCCCTCGTCTCGGTCGTGTTCGTCGACGGTGATGACCTGCTGACCGGCGTTGGAGTGGCGTTCACTCCTGGCCGCGCTACTCGGGCTGTCGGCGTTCTCGCTGCTCATGAGCGGGTAGTTGGCGACCACGAATAAGGACGCTTCGGTGCCCGACGGGGCGGCTCAGGTACCGAGCTTCTCTTCCAGAATCAGGCGCGTGGTGCTGTTTTCGACCTCCTCCTGCTCGCGTGCGCGGCTGATGAGTTCGTTGACCGCGCGGGTGTCGACACAGTCCACAACCAGCACGATGTCGTCCTCGCCGGAGACCTGCCAGACGAAATCCACCTCCTCCCACTCCGCGAGCCGCTCGCCAACTTCGTCGGTGTTGACGTCCATCGCGACCGAAATCTCGATCATCGCCTTCACGTTCCCCGTTCGGGTCGTCACCGTGAAGCGCTCGATGACCCCGTCCTCGACCATCCCCTCGACGCGGTTACGCACTGTCCCCTCGCTGGTGCCGACCCGTTCGGCGATCTCGGTGTAGGGGGTCCGGGCGTCCCGCCGGAGGATGCTCAGAATCTCGCGGTCGAGTTCGTCCATACACGCTGTTGCCACTCATCCACCATACCGGTTACGAATTTCGTAAGAAAACTTCGAACGACACAGTTATTAGCCAACACACGTTCGTTTATCGTAATGAGCGCGTACATCGCGCTGGCCGACGGACGTGTCGTTGCGGGACAGTCGCGTGCCCCCGGCACGGGGCGGGGGGAGCTTGTCTTCACTACCGCCTACACGGGCTACGAGGAGAGCCTGACCGACCCCTCCTACGCCGAACAGGTACTGACCTTCTCCTACCCTCTCATCGGGAACTACGGGGTGCGTGAGGAGCGCTTCGAATCCGACTCGGTCCAGCCCCGCGTCGCCATCGCACGGGAGTTCACCGACGACGTCGCCGACTGGCTGACGGAGGCCGGCGTCCCGGCCGTCGACGGCGTCGACACGCGTGACATCGTCACCGCGGTCCGCGAGGAAGGAGCCATGCGCTGTGGTGTCGCCGCCGGGCCGGACGCCACGCCCGAGCAGGCCCGCGACCAGCTTGCGCAGGCTGTCGAGATGAGCGACCACGTCGATATCGGCGCAAGCGTGAGCGTCTCGGAGCCAGCCCACTATCCGGGCATCGGCCCACGCGTCGCCCTGATCGACTGCGGCGCGAAGAAATCCATCATCGACACACTGAGCGCGCGCGGCGCCGACGTTCACGTGCTGCCCTACGACACGACGCCCGAAACGGTCGCGGACGTAGAGCCTGACGTGGTTTTCGTCTCCAACGGGCCGGGCGACCCGGCTAACTTCACTGCCGCCGGCGAGATTGCTGAACAGTTCGCGGGTGAGACGCCGCTGGCGGGCATCTGCCTCGGCCAGCAGGTCGTTGCCCGTGCACTGGGTGGCGGGACCGAGAAGATGGAGTTCGGGCACCGCGGCCTGAATCAGCCGGTGCGTGACCTGGAGACCGACCGTGTGGTGATGACGACCCAGAACCACGGCTACAGTGTGGCAGATCCGGGCGACCTCGCGGTGACGCAGGTCAACGTCAACGACGGCACGGCGGAGGGGTTGGCGGGCGTCGATATCGACTGCATCACCCGCCAGTACCACCCTGAAGCGAACCCTGGCCCCCACGACTCGCTCTCCTTCTTCGACGACGTGCTCGCGATGGCCACCGGCACGGATACGCCGCCGGTCTCGGCCGACTGAGCGCCGGTCTGCTGAATCACTCCGCCGCTCGCGCTTGGTGATATGCTTTTCAGGATACGCTTTAGTCACCAGCGACGCTACTCGTTCCCATGGCCGAACACGAGACCGTTCCCGACGGTTACGTCGCCGTCGCCGACGCCGAGACGCTCCGCGAGGAGGGTCGGACAGTGACCGCTGCCGAGGGGACACCGGTCGCGGTTTTCTTCCACGAGGGCGAGTTCCGCGCGGTGAACAACCGCTGCCCGCATATGGGGTTCCCGCTCTCGGAGGGGAGCGTCGAGGAGGGTGTCCTCACCTGCCACTGGCACCACGCACGCTTCGAACTCTCCTATGGGGACACGTTCGACCCGTGGGCAGACGACGTGGAGAGCTACCCGCTGGAGGTCGTCGACGGAACGGTGTATATCGACCCGAACCCGCCACGTGAAGAGCCGCCCGCAGCCCACTGGGCCCAGCGGCTGGAGGACGGCCTCGAACAGAGTCTCAGACTCGTGCTCGCGAAAGCCGCCGTCGGGCTGTTCGACGCTGGTGTGAGCCCCGTCGAGCCGTTCGAGACGGCGGGGTCTTCGGCACCAAATACCGCGAGGGCGGTTGGAGCTCCGGGCTGACTATCCTGACCGCGCTGCTAAACCGGATGGACGACCTCACGAAGCAGGACCGCCAGCGAGCGCTCTATCAGGGGCTGGTGCAGGTCGCGAGTGACTGTGCCGACCAGCCGCCGAAGTTCGATCAGGCGGCGTTCGAGGCAACCAACGTGCCCGTCGAGCGGTTGGAGTCGTGGTTCCGGGAGAACGTGGAGGTGCGTGACGCCGACGGCGCCGAACGGGTGCTGCGGACCGCTGTCGCCTCGGACTGTACGCCCGAACAGCTGACAGAGATGCTGACCGCCGCCGCGACGGACCACCGCTATCTCGACACCGGCCACCGGTTCGACCACCTCAACAAGGCAACGGAGGCGCTGGATCACATGGGCTGGGACCATCCCGAGACGGCTGACGTGCTCGCCTCACTGGTCCGCGGCCTCGCGAGTGCCGAGCGCAGCGAGGAGCTTTCCTCCTGGCGCCAGCCCTACGACTGGCAGCCCGCAGCGCGGATTCCTTCGACCGGCTCTCGGAGATGGTCGCCGCGGGCGAGGAGAAGGAGTGGACCGAGCCCGATGATTTCACCGACCGCCTGCACAGCGACGACCCGGAGGCGATGTACGAGACGCTCGACGAGGCTGTCCGCTCGGGTGCAACTGTCGAGGAACTCGCACGGGCGGTCGCGTTCGGGGCGGGCAAGCGCGTCGCGCAGTTCTCGGTCGCTAACGAGTTCAGCGACTGGAACACCGTCCACCACACGTTCACGTTCGCAAATGCGGTCCACCGCGCGGCCCAACGCGCGCCCTCGACAGAACTCTACCGTGGGGTCTACGACGCGGCGACGAACGTCTACCTCGACCGCTTCCTCAACATGCCGCCGGCGCCTGAGCCAGCGATCGACGAGACGGCTGCGCTTGATGAGGAGATACAGGGGCTGCGCCACTGCTTCGAGATGGAGGGCGAACTGAACGCCGCGGGTGCCCACGCCGCGAACTTCCTCGACGCCGGTGGCGACCCCGCGCGGCTGAAAGCGGAACTCTCGAACGCGCTGCTCCAGGAGGATACAGGCTTTCACACGTTTCAGGCGCTAGAGGCTGGATTGCGCCAGTTCGACCTGCGCGAGGACCCTGCTGAACGCCGGGTGCTCGCGACGGCGGTGGCGCGCTATCTCGCGGCGCACTACCCGACCCGGCGGGAGCGCGAGCAGACGTTCAGTATCGCCTCGCGACTCCACCGTGGCGAACGAATCCACGAGGGTAGTGACGAGGCCGCTGCCGACGACTGAGGTCTCGTGTTGTCGATTCGGCCCTCCACCTTGCCGTGGCTCGTTTGCTGCGTCGTGGGTCGGTTGACCGTCGTCGAATACACCTGTGTCGTGGGTCGGTTGACCGTCGTCGAATACACCTGTGTCGTGGGTCGGTTGACCGTCGTCGAATACACCTGTGTCGTGGGTCGGCTGACCGTCGCCGACCCACACCTGCGACGCTATTTTGGCGCTCCACTACCTCGAACCGACTATGGTCGCACTTATCGAGGTGCTCCTCGGCGTCTTCCTCGCCGGGGTGGTGTTGCTCGAACTCACGGGGAAGACGGACTTCCTCGGCCGGCGCAAGCGCCAGCGGCTCATCGAGACCGTGGAGAACGAACGGGCCGATGAGCCGGAAAACGACGACGAACGGCCGTTCTGAGCCGTAGCTCCGCGCAACTCTTTTCCGGACGGTTCACGTCTGTACCGTATGACCTACGACGCAGTCGTCTTCGACAACGACGGCGTCCTCGTGGACACCACGGAGTACGACGTGCTCCATGAGGCGGCCTGGCGTGCGTTCGAGGAGGTGGGGGTGCAGAACCCCGAACCGGCCCACGTGGAGGAGATTGTCGTCGGTGTCACCCCGGAGTCGCTCGCGGTGGTCTGTGACACCTACAACCTCTCCGTCGAGGCGTTCTGGGAGGTTCGAGACCGGACCTCTCACGAGGCACAGCGCAGACACGTCCACGCCGGCGGCAAACCGCTGTTCGAAGACGTTCCGACGCTTGCGGACCTCGACATCCCGATGGGAGTCGTCAGTTCGAACCAACAGGAGACGGTGGATTTCTTGCTCGAACATTTCGGCGTCTCGGAGCTGTTCGACACTGCCTACGGCCGCCAGCCGACGATGGCGGACCTCCGTCGCAAGAAGCCCGACCCACACTTCCTCGAGCAGGCACTCGCCGATTTGGACGCGGAAGACGCGCTCTACGTGGGTGACCGGGAGAGCGACATCACCGCGGCCGTGAACGCCGGCATCGACTCGGCGTTCATCCGCCGACCCCACCGGGAGTACCACGATCTGTCAGTCCGGCCGACGCACGAAGTTGACGATCTGCACGACGTGCGTGCGCTCTGTCGGTAATTCGGTTCGGAGATTGATTCAGTTTCTCGAGATCTGTAGTGGTGGCTGCGGAGAGTTCCGCTACCGCATCCGCCACCAACACCGCGGAGTTCCCATGACCCAGGATGAACTGCACCGTCTCCGCTGCCTCAGGCCTCCCCAGCCGATTCGCTCGCTTGCGCTCGCTCATCCCTCACGCTGAGGCGCCGCCGACGCGGCGCCCGCTTCGCGCCGACAGCCGCTGCAGTGCGGTAGCGTTGGACGCTCGCAGTCGCCAATTTTTGGCGACCGCGTGGGGAGGATGCGGGGAAGACCATCGTGGGGCTGGGCGGGTCCTCCGAGGCCGAGGGAACTCCGCGGTACTGTTCGCGGACGCGGAAACAGTGCTATAGCCATCACAGAATCGGCGGAATCGTTAGGAAGCCAGACCACCTATCAACGCTGATGAGCGAACCCGAAACCAAGAAATCCGACGCCGAATGGCGCGAGGAACTCTCCGACGAGGAGTACGAGATTCTCCGGAACCGCGGCACTGAGGCACGCTTCAGTGGCGAGCACGTCGACCGCGACGACGACGGCGTCTACAACTGCAAAGGCTGTGGCGAGGTGCTGTTCGAGTCCGAAACCAAGTACGACTCTAGCTGTGGCTGGCCCAGCTTCTACGCTGCCGAGAACGACGCCGTCGAGACAAAACAGGACGACAGCCACGGCATGTCCCGCATCGAAGTCGTCTGTGCCAACTGTGAGGGCCACCTCGGCCACGTGTTCGATGACGGGCCTCAGCCCACAGGCAAGCGGTTCTGCATCAACTCCGTGGCGCTGGAGTTCGACGACGAGTAGCCATCGTGGCCACGTCTTCGACGATGTTCGCACGAGCGGTAGCGAGCGCGAGCCAGTCAGGCCGGCGAAGCCGGTCTGACGTGGTCCAGAGCCCACAGGCAAGCGGTTCTGCAGCAACTCCGTAGCACCCGACTTCGACGAGTAACCCCCGCGACGCGAGCCCTTTTGCCCTACCGGGGGGAACCGCTGGCAATGACTGAGCCGACGCTGCTGGTCACCCACACCGTTCCGCCCGAAACTACCGAGGGGCTGCTCGCGGCGCTCCGCGACGAACTCCCGAACGCTGAGATTCTGACAGCGGCGACCCCCGAGGAGACCGAAGCGCTACTCGACCGGGCTGACGCGCTGGTCACCGGGCGCCTCGACGCCAAGACGGTCGAGAACGGCGAGTTCGAGTGGGTGCAGGCGCTCTCAGCCGGCGTCGACAACTACCCGCATGACGCGCTTGCGGAGGCGGGCGTGACCCTCACGAACGCCTCCGGGGTCCACGCCGAACCCATCGGCGAGCAGGTGCTGGGGGCGATGCTCAGTTTCGAGCGCCGATTCATCGAGTCCCAGCGCAACAAGGAGCGAAACAGCTGGGAGCGCGTGGAAGGCGGCGAACTCAACGGCAAAACGCTCGGAATCGTCGGCGTTGGTGCCATCGGCAGCCGCGTCGCCGAACTCGGCTCCGCGTTCGGGATGGCGGTGCTGGGAACCAAACGCGACCCGGAGACGATGCCCGAGGCCGTCGACGAGGCGTTTGGCGCGGACGGCTACACCGAACTCTGCCGCCGGGCGGACTACCTCGTGCTCGCATGCCCTCTGACCGACGAGACCGAGGGGCTCATCGGCGCGCCGGAGTTCCGGCTGCTCGACTCCGAGGCCGTGCTAGTCAACATTGCCCGCGGCGCCGTCTGTGACGAGGAGGCCCTGACTCGTGCGCTCCAGTACAAACAGATTCGCGGCGCTGCCCTCGACGTATTCGAGACCGAACCCCTCCCCGCTGATTCGCCGCTATGGGACCTCTCGAACGTACTACTCACACCCCACATGGCCGGCTCGACCACGAAGAAGGACGAACGGTGGGCCGACATCATCGGCGAGAACTACCGCCGGTTCGACACCAACGAGGCGTACGTCAACCGCGTCAAGTAAACTACCCCACCCTACTCCCTCGGCGCATACGCGCCTCGGTCCTTGAGGGTGGGGCCACCGTCGGAGCAAGCTCCGACGAGGCCTCGAAAGGCTCCGCCTTTCGGTGGCTTTGATGTGGACTCCCGGCAATCAGTCTCCGGCAATAGGCTGGTGACTCTCACCGTTCAACGTCCCACCATTTATACGCAGGTCTACTTCTGCGTCTCCGCTCCCCGACTTGGGCGAGGAACGGAGTTTGTGGATTCGCTTTCGAGCGTACCGTAGCCCGATGTTCTTCGCACCGTTGTAGTCAGCGTTCACTTCGTACCCGCACTTCTGGCAACAGAACTGTTCGCCGTTGCGGTTGTTTGGGTGTGTGAACCCGCAGTCCGTCCGAGAACAGCGTTGGGACGTGTGGTTCGGCTCAACCTGTTCCACGGAAACACCCTGTTCAGGAGCCTTGTAGGAGACGTACTCGAAGAGGCGTCGGAACGCCCACACATGGTGCCACTTCGCCTGTGGAAGCCGCTCTCGGATGTCGGTTAAGTCCTCGAACACAATAACGTCGCAGTCGTGTTCAACGGCCTCCGAGACGAGTTCGTTGGCGACTGTGTGGATGTACTGTTTCCGCCACGCTTCTTCGCGCTTGCCGAGGCGAAGCAGGGCGTTGTGGGCGGCTTGCGTGCCGCGCTGTTGCATCTCTCCACGTCGCTTCTCAAACTCGCCACACCAGTGGTCGTACTCGTCTCCTTGCCAGAATGTGGCGGTTGAGGAGACGGCCAACGAGTTGACGCCGAGGTCGATACCGAGGACCGTTTGGTCGGGGTGCCCGGTATCTGCCGGAACCTCACCGTCGTCGTTAATCCGTTGAGTCGAGATGTTGAGGTAGAACTCGTCGGTTACCGCGTCATACCGAAGGGTTACTCTCGCGGAACTCGTAGTCCTCGGAGAGTACGTACCGCTCGTAGGGTGTCGGACTGTCTGCCGGAAGAGTGAACGAGGATTCGACCCGCCCCTCAACAGTTGCCAGCGACACCTTGTTTCGGTAGAATGTCGCGCTTCGCATGTCGTAGTCAATCGTTTCAGCGGTGAACGTCGGACACGAGATGTGCTGTCCTTTCTTCCATCGTTCGACAACGCCTTTGACAGCTTCGACGGCGCGTCGGATAGCGGCTTGGACGAGTTGTGCCTGCAACTCCGTTTCCTTTCGGAGTTCGGAGTAGAGTGCGTCCCGCACTGTTCGTTTGTTGGTTTTGCACTCAGTGTATGAGGTGTTGGACCAACAGTAGTCGGCGGTTCGGTTCGCGCAGTACAGGTATTGCTCGGCGGTTCGGTGGAGCGCGTCGCGTTGCTCGTCGGAAACGGCGAGTTTCACGACGGCGGTTCGACGCACGTCCATACTTCAGAGAGAACCCGACGGTACTTATGCGTTCGGGAGTCGGTTGGTCGTAGCGTGCCGGTTCCGTCGTACCATGTCGGTTTCTGCTCACGGGCCGCAGGCCCGTTCGCACGGTCAGAGGGACCTTTGGTCCCTCGTATCCTCTCCTGCCTACTCGCTCCCTTCAGTCGCTCCTTGAGGCCGGAGGCTCCACCTTGCATTACGCTGAGCCGCTGCCGATCGTTCGCCGTCGGGTTCTCCAACTCGGGCGATTCCGGGCCACTCTGCCGGGCGAACGATTTAGGCCAGTAGCGCACCTACGAGTGGGTATGAGCACCGCAACCCGGGTCATCGTCTCCCACCCCGAGGTGCTGAGTGCGTGGGGTCGTGACCAACTCACGGCGGACCGGTACGTAAACTATCTCCGGAAGACCATCGGGGCCGTTGAGGCTGGCGACGAGTTTGAGGAGTTCGTCGACGTTGGCTGCTGTGGCGACGCGATGGATATCCCGCTCCGCATCGAGTCGATCAACGGCGACGAAGTGGGCCAGGAGACGAAAATCGAGTTTACGACTCGCGAGGTGTCGATGGAGGGCGGGTGGTTGGTGCAAAGTCAGGCGACCGGCACCGAACAGCCGGACGCGTAGAGTCAGGCGGCCGGCACCGAACAGCTGGACGTGTAAGCAGAAGAAAGCGGCAGCGAGTACGCCGATTACGGCAAGTACCGAACGCTGACGATTCCCGGTTCGGAACGAATCTCCACGCGATTCACGCCGAGCCGTGCCGCTCGCGACAGCGTTGCCTCGCGGTCGGAAAGCACGTCCTCGACGGCGGCCTCGGTCTCAGCTTCGGGAACGTTGATGACGTGAATCTCGCCAATGCCAGCGCGTTCGGTGCGGGTGAGATCGCCAACCGCCTGCTCGGCGGCAATTTCTCGTTCCTGGGTGGTCGGTGGCTCCCGGCTCTCGTGCAGTCGAAGCGACCGCCGCTCGTGGAGCTCGACGAGTTCGACGGTCAGTTCCAGCGGGGGCTCCGGGGCGACGACGCCCTCGACGGCATCGTCTTCCTCCACGCCTGGGTTTGAAGAGAGGGTGTGGACCTGCCCGCTTTCGACGTCTTTCAGCACCGCGCTGTCCTCGTCGGCGTGGGTGACGAGGAAGGTGCCCTCGCTCGCGCCGTCGATGTCGCTCATACCCGAACTGGGCGCTGGAGGGGTTTCCGGATTTCGCTCTGTTCGCCGATGCAGCCGAAATACCGCTGGTCGGTTGGCCGTTACCGACTCAGCCGTCGTACCGCTGGTCGGTTGACAATCACCGACGCAGCCGTCGTACCGCTGGTCGGTTGGCCGTTACCGACTCAGCCGAAATACCGCTGCACTGTGGCCATGAACCCGACCGAAGGGAGGGTGACCAACGGCGAGGCAGCGGGTGGAATCGCGTAGAGCAGGCTGAGGACCGGTGCGAACAGGCCACTGGCGGGCGGGCGCGTCACTGTCTCGCCGTCGAGCACGAACGTCTCGGGCATCGAGGCGATGGCGGTGAGATAGAGCGAGAGCAAGAAGGCGTAGCCCCCCACCGCCAGTAGCGCGTCGTAGGTGGACGACTCGACTGCGCCGCGGCGACGGGCCCGGGCGACCAGCAGGACCGGCGCTACGACTGGGAGCACCGAGAGCAGCCCCACCAGCGCGACGAACGAGCGCGAAAGCGTGAGACTCCCGCCACGCATCCCGGTGGTTTGGCCGAACACGACGACGACTGCGAGGATGAACGCGAACGCGAGGAAGGCCGCCGCGAGCGCACCGGCAACCACGTAGCTCCGGAACAGCCATGAGTCACTCGCCCGGAACGCATAGGGAAACGCGCCGAAGACGCCTCGGTAGCCGTCCGTCATCGGTCGTGATTGGCTGTCGAGAGAGTTAAGCGGCTTCCTCTCGGCCCGGGCACGAATATATCACCGCTCGCGAGTAAGCCGGGGGGAATGTCGGGACTGGAGTCGCAACTGCCGCTCCTGTTGCTGTTTCTGCCGGTCGCGAGCATCCTTGCGGTCATCACCTCGCGCTGGCTCAAAGCCCCTCCACGGTCGTGCTGGCCTCCGGCAGCTTCCTGGTCTCCGAGCAGTATCTCCACGCCAACAGCGTCATCGCCACGACGGCGGCGTCGAGGATGTCCATCGCACCCAGCAAGCTCCGGGTGGCCGAACTCGAGGAGACCGGTGCATCTAGGCGGATGAGGTGCTCCCAGCGCTCCCGGGAGGCGGTGAAACTGCGGGACACACTCGGGCCGCAGATGAACGGCTGATAGTTCTTGTCGACGCATCTGAGTGCGTTTCGTGCGGCGCTACACCTGCGGTTCCAGCGACGATAGTGCCGCCCCAGAGTCGACTGCTTCCGCCAGTTCGACGGTCGCGCTCCCGAGCGTCTCGAGCCGCTCTCGGGCCTCGCCGTCGACGATCTCGCCGTCCGCGAACGCGTTGCCGTCCGCGTACACGCTGCTTCCGACCGTGTGGGCGCCGAAGAAGGCGAACACCGGGCGGAGTTCCTCGTCGATTGCGAGGTAATGGCTCTGGGTCGCGCCCGTCGCAACGAGACCCACAGCGGCGTTCTCAAACGGCGCCATATCGCCCTGCCACTGGCCGCGCGGGACCATGTCGAGGAGGTTCTTCAGCACACCCGAGTAGCTGGCGCGGTAGACCGGGGTTCCGACGACGTAGGCGTCGGCCGCGACGATTTTCTCGAGCGCTGCAGCAGTGTCTCCCTCGTACTCGTCGATGTGACGGCCGTCCGCGGTGACGATGTCGTACTCTCCGAGGTGGAGTAGGTCCGTCTCAACGCCTTCGCCGGTCGCGTCGAGCGCCGTCTCGACGGCCGTGCGGGTGCGCGACCCTGAGGACTGGCTCCCGGAGATACCAAGCAGGCGCATCTACTGCCCCGCGACCTTCGCGCCGGCGACCTCCGTGGTCCTCTCTTCGGTCTCGACCTCGCCCTCGATGGGATCGGCCTCGCGAACGGCCGGGATGATCTCCTCGCCGAAGCGTTCCAGTTCCTCGTCGTAGTGCAGAAAGCCTGTCAGCACGATGTCGACGCCGATGGCGTCCAGCTTGCGGATGCGCTCGACGACCTGCTCCCGCGTGCCGATGAGGCCGGTCTTGAAGCCGTCGTTGTACTGGACCAGGTCGCCGAGGTCGGAGTCGGCCCACATCCCCTCGCCTTCGGGGGAGTCCTGCCCGGCGTGTTGGACCTGCTCTTTGAACGCCTCGACAGCGTCGTCGGTGGCGTGCTCGATGATGTTCTCCAACTCTTCTTCGGCCTCGGCCTCGCTCTCACGCTCGATGACGAACGCGTTGGCCGCGAACTCCGGGGGTTCGGTGCCGAACTCCTCGGCGTAACCCTCCACGTCCTCAATGATGGCCGTGAGGTCGTCGAGGCTACCGCCGTTCATGAACAGCACGTCGGAGTGCTTGGCGGCCATCTTCCGGGCCGCCTGTGAGTTGCCGCCCTGGAACAGTTTGGGGGAGGGTTTCTGCACCGGGAGCGGCTTGCTCGGCACGCCGTCGAAGCCACCGACGTCATGGCCGTACTGGTAGAAACGGCCGTCGAAGCTGAATGCGCCCTCCGTCCAGAGCCCTTTCAGCACCTGAATGAACTCCTCGCTGCGGGCGTAGCGCTCGTCGTGGTCGAGCCACTGCTTGCCGAAGCCGGTGTACTCGTCTTTGAACCAGCCCGAGACGATGTTGAGCGAGAACCGGCCGTTGCTGATGCGGTCGGCAGTGGCGACGAAGTTCGCCACCGGACCGGGCTCCCAGAGGCCGGGGTGGACGGCGCCGATTAGGTGGAGCTCCTCGGTTTCGGCGGCCAGCGTGTTGGCGATCGAGAGCGCTTCCAGTTGCTTGTTCGCGCCGTAGCTCCCGAAAAAGCGGGCCTGGGCAAGCGCGTAGTCGAAGCCGACCTCCTCGGCGGTCTGTGCGAGGTCGCGGTTGTACTCGTAGGTCCAATCGGTGTCCATCGGCCAATCAGTCGTTACCAACCCCCCGCTGACGTTGGGGATCCAGTACGCGAATTCAGTGTCCATACACTCGGTACCGGCCATATGGGTATGAACGAGGGGGTGCGGGCGAATGCGACGGTTTTCTGTGACGTGCCCGTTCACCGACTCACGAGGAATAACCATAAGATATTCTGGAAGAGCGGATTATGTCTGTGGGTACTTCCAAGCTGGCCCGGTGCTGATTGGGACAAACGACTGTTCTTGATGGGTGCACTGATTGCCGGTATCTCTGAGGGGTGGAGCGGCTGTATTACCGCTTGAAAGCACTTCAGACGCTCCTACTGGCTGATTCCTGAACGAGAGCTCGTCTCAAGTGACTGCGCTGTTCGCCACGACGACGGGGCGGTGTGACGCCCGGCGGGCGAGGTGGGCTCGCATCGCTTGGCCCTCCGCCAACAGCTCCAGCAGCGCGTGACCGTCGGGAGCGCCGGGTGTGGCGAGGGAACAAGCGGTAGCGGAACGTCGCCACAGCACGTCGAACCCAGCGCCGACAGCGGCGTCTCGCCGGTTTCGACGAGCTAGTCCAGAGTTTCGGAGGATGATTTTGATGCGTGCCTTCTGTTCTTCCGAAGTTACTGTGTAAAATGGTCTATCTTGCGGTTATAAAACGCGGGCAGCCATAGCGATAGAGTAAGAGACAGCCCATATTACAGAAGTTACAATTACTGCGGATGCGAGTGGGTAAAGGATTTTCAAATAGAGGGACATCGTCGAAGTTGTGATGAATAAATTGAGAGTGAATCCAAAAGTTGGGCCAAAAGTGTATAACCAGGAATTGCTCAATGTTTCGCCATGGAATATGAGATATGACTGAGATATGATTAGTAGAGCGATACCCACTTGAACAATACGGGATTGGACCGCGACACTCGGTTCTAACTGGAAAACACGTAGCGCAGTAAGAACACCCAATACGCTAGCAGCCGACAATCCACTTATTATGATTCCTCGATATTTGCGATCATACTCCATGGGCATTAATTATTTCATAGTCATAAAAATTTTTTCATAAATGACCCTGTCTAGTTGAAAATAAACCATTCAGCTAACAAGACTCGCATCCTTTCCAGTAGTGTCAGCTGTCATCGTATAGGGTTTATTATCTTTGTATGTAATTGACGGTTATGGTCAGTTCAACCTTGGAATTCGGCGGCCTGAAGTACAACGCCAACGATGGCCTCATCTACGGCGCCGAACCGTACGAAGGAACCATCTTCTCCGTGGACTCTCACGGCGATGAAGTGGTGAAATACGACCACTTCCATCCCCCGGTTGTCCGAAACCTCGACAAACCTTCCTGCATCCGCTTCGGCTCAGACAACGAAATATTCATCTTCGGACGAGGGGAAGGAAACGTCGTCCAGGTCACCGACTACCAGTAGGCCGCGCCCAACCTACCCATCTAGCCACTTTTCATGCTGAGCAAACTCCATACAATACTCCCGAAGAAAGCGGTCTCGAAGTATTACCTCTATACGGCAACGACTGCCGTCGGGTTCTACAGTCCAATTATATTCCTCTTTTTCAGAGATACAGGGCTGAGCTATACCGAAATCGCATTGCTCGAAACGGCGTTCATGGTGACCACATTCGTCGGCGAAATCCCCACCGGGTACGTCGGCGACCGCATCGGCTGGAGAAACAGTTTACTGGTAGGATCCGCCCTCACAAGCCTCACCCTCTTCGGCATCGGGTTCGCCACTAGCTTCTTGGGGCTCCTTGCTCTCCATATCATCTGGTCGCTCAGTTTCAACTTCAGATCGGGAAGCGAAAGCGCATGGCTCTACGAATCGCTTGAGCAAACCATCGGCAGCGACGCCTACTCACGCGTGCAGGGCCGCGGGCGAGCTGTCAACCTAAGCGTTGGTGCCATCACCGCCGTGATTGGCGGGTACCTAGGTTCAATTGAACTCGCTGTCCCCTTCTTCGCCGCAGGCGTCCTCACAGCATTCGGCGTCCCCGTACTGTTGACGTTCCCAGTCACCTCAACTACCGACCGTGATGAGTTCAGCATTCGAGACGCGACAGACTCCATCCTGAACGACTTACTTCGGAGTCGAATTCGTGGGTTCATCCTCTACTACATTGCCTTCGTCTACCTCATGGGCGTCCTCAGGATATTTGTGCAACCGATAGCGGTCGGCGCTGGGCTCACAATCGGAACGCTCGGATGGATATACGGGGTTACGAATGCGGTATCTGCTGGCGCAAACTACCACACGCAGACGATTCGCGATAAAATCGGTATCGTCCGCTGGATGACTATCACACCGCTGTTCGTTGGCGTGTCGTTCCTGCTAGTGTACAGATTCCCAGTTTCAGTCGATCACATCGGGTTAGAGTAAGTGTCTGCTTGGGTGCGGTGTGAAGCCTACCCAGGCAGACAGCGAGATAGAGGAGGAGCACCTGCTTAATTTTGTCGTCAACAGCCTCGACGAGGAACTTGCGATAGACCTCAATCAACCACGTCTGCGAAACAACTGACGACTCGCCCCACGCCAATACCGTCCGTGGACATCTCACCGACCAGTTTGAGCTGGACTCCGTTGAGGCGGTTGGGGACACACTCCTGCAACGA
>Ga0306907_1000591_pt1 | contig 15080 bp, 14 predicted proteins | sample AntRauTorcE11898_FD_190415 | JGI IMG/M metagenome (GOLD analysis project Ga0306907, IMG submission 190415) | Saline lake microbial communities from Rauer Islands, Antarctica - Metagenome Torckler E11 #898 (v2) (version 2) | ecosystem: Environmental > Aquatic > Non-marine Saline and Alkaline >... | reverse complement strand
CGCAGCCCCCCGACATGGTCGATCCCGAACATGCCGCAGACAAGCTGGTCGAGATCTTTCCGGGTCTGGACCGCGCGCGGCTGATCCGGGATTTCACCGGCGATCGCAAGTTCCTGTGGATCCGCAAGACGATCAGCCCCGAACAGCAGCAGGCGGTGCATGACATCGGCGAACCGGGGCTGCTGTTCGGCCCGCGCGAGATGCGGCTTTATCCCAACGGGCGGCTGGCCGCGCATGTGCTGGGCGGGGCCAGTTTCGGGCGCGAGGGCGTTCATGCCGCCGAAGTGGTGGGCGTCGCGGGCATCGAGAAATTTCTCGACGAGCGGCTGCGCGATCCCGCGCGCGCGCACGAGCCGCTGACGCTGTCGCTCGATCTCAGCGTGCAGGCGGCGATGGAGCAGGTGCTGCATGGCGGCATGAGGATCATGAACGCCAAGGGCGCGTCGGGCATCCTGATGGAGGCGCGCACCGGCGAGGTGGTCGCGGTGGCCTCGCTGCCGGATTTCGACCCCAATGACCGGCCCGCCCTGCCCACCAGCGGCAATCCCGATGACAGCCCGCTTTTCAACCGCGCGGTGCAGGGCGTCTACGAGCTGGGCTCGGTGTTCAAGGTGTTCGCCATCGCGCAGGCGATGGATCTGGGTCTGATCAACGCCGACACCAAGATCAACACCGAGACCCCGCTGACATGGGGCCGCTTCCGCATCCGCGATTTCCGCAATTACGGCCCCGAGCTGAGCGCCGCGAAGGTGATCGTGAAATCCTCGAATGTCGGCACCGCGCGCGTCGCGATGGAGATCGGCGCGACCCGGCAGAAGGCGTTTCTGGGCGAGCTGGGCTTCATGGAGGCCTCGCCGCTGGAAATCACCGAAGCCTCGGGCAGCAAGCCCCTGTTGCCGAGGAACTGGTCGGAGATCTCGACGATGACGATCTCCTACGGGCACGGGCTGTCGACCAGCCCGATGCATCTGGCCGCCGCCTATGCCACGATCGCCAATGGCGGGCGGCGGATCGTGCCCACCCTGTTGCGGGACGACGCCAACGCGCCCGGCCCCCGCGTGATGTCCGAGGCGACCGCGAGCGCGATGCGCAAGATGCTGCGCGAGGTCGTGACCGAGGGCACCGCGAGCCTTGGCGAGGTGGAAGGGTATGCCGTCGGCGGCAAGACCGGCACCGCCGACAAGCCCAAACCGACGGGCGGCTATTACGACGACAAGGTGATCTCGACCTTCGCCGGCATGTTCCCCGCCGACAATCCCCGATACGTGCTTGTGGTCACGCTCGACGAGCCGGTGGAGACCTCGGGCGAGACGCCGCGCCGCACCGCCGGCTGGACCGCTGTGCCGGTCGCCGCCGAGATGATCCGCCGTGTCGCGCCGCTGATGGGCCTGCGCCCCGCGATTGAACCCCTCGATCTGGCTGGTATAAGACAGGCATCCAACTGAAGCGGGGCAAGCGACGTGGCGGGGCAGATCAGAACATTGGCCGAGCTTGGCCTGACCGCGATGGCGGGCCGTCAGCGAGAGGTGACGGGTTTGGCCGTCGACAGCCGTGCGGTGCGCGACGGCATGCTTTTTGCGGCCCTGCCCGGTGTCCGGGCGCATGGTGCATCGTTCATTCCGACCGCGCTGTCGCAGGGCGCGCGCGCGGTGCTGACAGATCCCGAGGGCGCGCGCCTTGCGCATGACGCGCTGGCGGCCAGCGACGCGGCGCTCGTGGTGGCCGAGGACCCGCGCCAGACGCTGGCCTTTGCCGCCGCCCTCTGGTCCGGCGCGCAGCCCGAGGTCATGGTCGCCGTCACCGGCACCAACGGCAAGACATCCGTCGCGAGTTTCACCCGCCAGATCTGGGAGCGGCTGGGGCTTGATGCCGTCAACCTCGGCACCACCGGGGTCGAGGGTGCGTTTAGCGCGCCGATGAGCCACACCACCCCCGAGCCGATCACCCTGCACCGGCTTCTGGCCGACTGCGCCGAGGCGGGCGTCACCCATGCCGCGATGGAGGCCTCCTCGCACGGGCTGGCCCAGAAGCGGCTGGACGGTGTGCGCCTAGTCGCGGCGGGGTTTACCAACATTACGCAGGACCACCTCGACTATCACGCCGATTTCGAGGCGTATTTCGACGCCAAGGCGGGGCTTTTCAGCCGCGTGCTTCCCGAGGATGGCGTCTCCGTCATCAATATCGACGACCCGCGCGGCACCGGCATGGCCGAGATCGCGACCGCGCGCGGGCAGGATCTGATCACCGTGGGGCGCCGGCCGGGTGCCGATCTGCATCTGGTGGCGCAACGCTTTGATGTCACCGGGCAGGTGCTGCGCTTTGACTGGGAGGACAGCACGCATCAGGTGCGGCTCGACCTCATCGGCGGGTTTCAGGCGGAAAACGTCCTGATGGCGGCGGGGCTGGCCATCGGTGCCGGGGCCGACCCTGCGCGGGTGTTCGACACTCTGCCCGAGATGCGCACGGTGCGCGGGCGCATGCAACTGGCCGCAAAACGCGAAAACGGTGCGGCTGTGTTCGTCGATTACGCCCACACCCCCGATGCGGTGTCTACCGCGCTCAAGGCGATGCGCCCGCATGTCATGGGCCGGCTTTGTGCCATCGTCGGTGCGGGCGGCGACCGCGATCGCGGCAAACGCCCGCTGATGGGGCAGGCGGCGGCGGAGTTCGCCGACCGGGTGATCGTCACCGACGACAACCCCCGCTCCGAGGATGCCGCGAGCATCCGCGCCGCCGTGCTGCGCGGCTGTCCCGGCGCGCAGGAGGTCGGCGACCGGGCCGAGGCGATCCTGCGCGCGGTCGATGCGCTCGGCCCTGGTGACGCGCTGCTGATCTGCGGCAAGGGGCACGAGACCGGCCAGATCGTCGGCGATGACGTGCTGCCGTTCGATGATGCCGAACAGGCGAGCCTTGCTGTGTCGGTGCTGGATCGGGGGCGGGTATGACGCTCTGGACATCAGCCGACGCCGCCGAGGCGACGGACGGCCGCGCGACCGCCGACTGGACAGCAAGCGGGGTCTCCATCGACACGCGCAGCTTGCAGCCCGGCGATCTCTTCGTGGCGCTGCAAGCTGCGCGCGACGGGCATGATTTCGTCGCCGACGCCTTGGCCAAGGGCGCTGCGGCCGCCATGGTCAGCCATGTCCCCGAGGGCGTGGCGACGGACGCGCCGCTGCTGGTCGTCGACGACGTGCAGGCCGCGCTCGAGGCTTTGGGACGTGCGGGGCGCGCGCGGATGAAAGGTAGGGTCGTGGCCGTAACCGGATCGGTCGGCAAGACCTCGACCAAGGAAATGCTGCGCGCCATCCTCGGCACCCAGGGCCGCGTGCACGCCGCCGAGGCCAGCTACAACAACCATTGGGGCGTGCCGCTGACACTGGCGCGGATGCCCGCCGAAACCGACTATGCGGTGATCGAGATCGGCATGAACCATCCCGGCGAAATCGCGCCGCTGGCGCGCATGGCGCGGCCGCATGTCGGGATCGTCACCACAGTCGCCGCCGCCCATCTGGAGGCCTTCGACGACATCGCCGGCATCGCCCATGAGAAGGCCAGTCTTTTCGAGGGGCTGGAGCCGGGCGGGGTGGCGATCATCAATGCAGATCTGGAGACCACGCCGACCTTGCGCGACGCGGCCCATGCGGCGGGCGCGCGCGTCGTCGATTTCGGGTCCAAGGCCACGCAATGCCGCCTGAAATCCGTGCGGCTGGTCGATGACAAGACGATCGCCGAGGCCGTGATCGACGACGCGCAGATCATTTTCCGCATCCAGAGCCCGGGGCGGCATTTCGCGATGAACGGGCTGGCCGCCCTCGCCTCCGCCGAGGCGCTCGATGCCGATACGGCGCATGCGGTGATGGCGCTCGGGCAATGGCGGCCTTCCGCCGGGCGCGGCGTGCGCGAGGTGATCCGGCTGGACAGGGCGGACGAGGCGCAGACCGTGCTGCTTTACGATGACAGCTACAACGCCAACCCGACCTCGGTCGAGGCCGCGCTTGACGTGCTGGCCGCCGCCGGGGTGACGCATGACATCGGGCGTGTCGCGCGCGGGCGGCGCATCGCCTATCTGGGCGACATGAAGGAGCTTGGCCCGCGAGGCCCCGACATGCACCGCGCGCTGGCGCGGCACCCGGCGATGGAGGGCATCGACGTGGTCCACACCGTCGGCCCGCTGATGCGCGGGATGTGGGAGGCGCTGCCCGAGGCGCGGCGCGGGCGCGCCTGTGACACCGCCGAAGAGATGGCCGCGCGCGTCCGCCACGAGCTTGACGCGGGCGATGTCGTGCTGGTCAAGGGATCGCTCAGCACGGGGCTGGCGGCCGTGGTGCGGGCGATCCGCAAGCTCGATCAGGACATGCCGGGCCGGGAAGGGAACGCATAGATGCTCTATTGGCTGACGATCTGGTCCGAAGGCGGGGATTTCTTCAATCTTTTCCGCTATATCACCTTTCGCGCGGGCGGCGCCTTCATGACGGCGCTGATCTTCGGCTTTCTGTTCGGCCCGCCGCTGATCCTGTCGCTGCGCCGCCGTCAGGGCAAGGGCCAGCCGATCCGCAGCGACGGCCCCGCGACGCATCTGTCCAAGGCCGGCACGCCGACCATGGGCGGGCTGCTGATCGTCGGCGCGCTGGTGATTTCGACGCTGCTCTGGGCGCGGCTCGACAATCCTTATGTCTGGCTGGTCCTGTTCGTGACGATGGCCTTCGGCCTGATCGGGTTTGCCGATGATTACGCCAAGGTCTCCAAGGGCAATGTCAAGGGCGTGCCCGGGCGCGTGCGGTTGCTTCTGGGGTTCGTGATCGCGCTGCTGGCGGCGGGCTGGGCGAGCTGGCACCACCCCGCCGAGCTGCAATTGCAACTGGCGCTGCCGGTTTTCAAGGATCTGCTGTTGAATTTCGGGTTCTTCTTCATCCCCTTCGCGATGATCGTCATCGTCGGGTCGGCCAATGCGGTGAACCTGACCGACGGGCTGGACGGGCTGGCGATCATGCCGGTGATGATCGCCTCGGGCGCGCTCGGCATCATCGCCTACACGGTCGGGCGCACCGATTTCACCGATTATCTGGGCCTGCATTACGTGCCCGGCACCGGCGAGATCCTGGTCTTCGTCGCGGGTCTCGTGGGCGGCGGGCTCGGGTTTCTGTGGTACAACGCGCCGCCGGCGGCGGTGTTCATGGGCGATACCGGATCGCTGGCGCTTGGCGGGGCCCTTGGCGCCATCGCGGTGGCCACCAAGCACGAGCTCGTGCTGGGCATCATAGGCGGGCTTTTCGTGGCCGAGGCGATGTCGGTGATCGTGCAGGTGCTGTATTTCAAGCGCACCGGCAAGCGCGTCTTCCTGATGGCCCCGATCCACCACCATTACGAGAAAAAGGGCTGGGCCGAGCCACAGATCGTCATCCGCTTCTGGATCATCGCGCTCATTCTGGCGATGATCGGGCTCGCGACGCTGAAACTGCGGTAGCGCACCCGCGTTTCTGGCCTTGAGCGGACGGTGGGAGAGCCGCGCCATCGCCTGTCCGTCACGCCAAAGGCGTGCCGATATAGGTAGGCGCACCTTTGGTGCGACGGGCGGACATGCGATGGCGCGGCGGCGCTGCGCGCCTTGACTCCGCGCCGGGGCTGCAACCCTTTCGACATAGCCCAAAACGGGTATTGTCTGGCTGAAGGTAATCGGGCGGGTTGGTAATGCAGTGGTTGTATGAATTCGGTGTCGCAATCTGGGATTGGCTCGGTGACGAGGATCATCAGAACCGTGTCAGTGCAATCGCCGCTGCCCTCGGGGTTATCATCACCATCGCGAGCATCACTCTCGGGGGAATTTGGTATGGTGTCAGACGGCTCTTGAGAGGCCGAAACCGAACCGGAGCCTCTGGCAAGCTTTCCCACGGGCGATGTTCTGTCAATGGATCAGCACCTGACCCTGCTCAAGAATTGCGAGGATCAGTTGGAGGCGAGTCTCGCCGACGCGCATCAGGAGGAAAAGGATCTCCTGCAACGGCAAATCGCCGAACTCCAGACACAGATTGCCAACCCTGAAAAATCTCTCGCCGAGGCCCGCAAGCGCATTTCCGATCTTGAGGCCTTGCTTGACCGCGAGGCCAACCATATCGGCGGCGACCGGATCGCCGAGGCCAAGGCGGCGCTGGAGGAGGGGGATTACTCCAGCGCCGACGCCATCTTCGCCGAGATCGAGGCCCGTAACGAACTCGCCGTGGAGGAAACCGCCCGCGCCGCCTATGGCCGGGGCGAGGTCGCCGAGGCCGAGGTGCGCTGGCAGGATGCGGCCCGGCAATATGCCGATGCGGCGCGGCTCGCACCGGGATTCGACACTCTGTTCAAGGCCCGCGAATATGCTTGGCGGGCCGGGCACCTTGACTCCGCGCATCGCTGCGGGGCAGACCTCGTGGCCTTCGCCCGCAATGAGGGCACGCAGGAACAGATCGCGGCGGCCCTCAATGAACACGCCATAACGGTGGAGGATCAGGGGCGGTGACGAGGCCGAGGGACTCTACCGCGAGGCGCTGGAGATTACCCGCGAGGCTCTCGGTGAGGTGCATCCAAGCTATGACATGCGCCTCGGCAACCTCGGCAGGCTGTTGGGCGAGACCGATCGCGTGGCGGAGGGGCGCGAGATGCTAGAACAGGCGCTGGCCATCTTCCGCGCTACCCTGCCCGTAGATCATCCGCATATCGTCATCACGCAAGGCCACCTAGACGCGCTGCCCGATCCCTGAGTCGGGGGCGATATGGTTCGGCGGGAATAACGGTTGACTCGGAGGACATGGCGCGGCGATATGTATGGCGGAACATATCAGGGGTTGGTCATGCTCTTTTCCCTCTCGCGCCGGATACTATGGGCCGCGCTGACAGCCCTGATCGCGGCGATGCCGCTGCGGGGGGCGGCGCAGGATCATGCGCCGGTGATCGCCGCCGCGTCGGATCTGCAATTCGCCGTCACCGAACTGGCCGAGGCCTTTACCGCCGAAACCGGGCAGGCGGTGCAGCTGGCCTTTGGCTCCACCGGCAATTTCGCCCGGCAGATCCGCGCGGGCGCGCCGTTCGAGCTGTTCATGGCCGCCGACGAGGCGTTCGTCGCCGATCTGCACGCGGACGGCTTCACCCGCGACGCAGGAGACATCTATGCGCTCGGCCGGCTCGTGATTATCGTGCCCGAGGGCTCGACGCTGACACCGGACGCCGATCTCGACGCGCTGGAGAGGATGCTGACGGCGGGCGGGATCACCCGCTTTGCCATCGCCAACCCCGAACATGCGCCCTACGGCATGCGCGCGCGAGAGGCGCTGATCACCCGCGGCCTCTGGGAGGATCTGCAACCCGTGATGGTGCTGGGCGAGAACGTGTCACAGGCCGCGCAATTCGCGCTGTCGGGCAATGCGGCGGGCGGGATCATCGCCTATTCGCTGGCGCTGGCCCCCGAGGTCGGTGCGCGCGGCAGCCATGCGCTGATCCCCGAGGGCTGGCACGCGCCGCTGCGCCAACGCATGGTGCTGCTGAACGAGGCCGGTCCGGTGGCCGAGGCATTCTATGCCTACATGCAGGAACCGCGCGCGCGCGCGATCATGGCGCGCCACGGGTTCGAACGGCCCGGGGACGAATAGATCATGGACTGGACCGCGCTTGGGCTGTCGCTGCGGCTGGCGGGCTGGACCGTGGTGATCCTGCTGCCGGTGGCGGTGATCCTCGGCCGGGCGCTGGCCTATCGGCGGTTCAGGGGCAAGGGGCTGATCGAGGCGCTGGTGATGTTGCCGCTGGTGCTGCCGCCCACTGTGTTCGGCTTCTACCTGCTGGTCGCCTTCGGTGGCAATTCGCCGGTGGGCGATCTGTGGCAAAGCCTCTTCGGAAATCAGCTTGTCTTCAGTTTCGAGGGGCTGGTGGTGGCCTCTGTCATCTTCAACCTGCCATTCGCGATCCAGCCCGCGCAGCGCGGCTTCGAGGCGGTGCCCGTCGAGGTCCGCGAGGCCGCTGCGACCTGCGGCATGTCACCCGCGCGCAGCCTGTGGCGGGTGGAGCTGCCGCTGGCCTGGCCGGGGGTGATGACGGCGATGGTGCTGACCTTCGCGCATACGCTGGGCGAGTTCGGTATCGTGCTGATGGTCGGCGGCTCGATCCCCGGCGAAACGAAGACCATCGCGATCGCGATCTACGACCGGGTGCAGGCCTTCGACAACCGGGGTGCTGCGGTGATGTCGGCGGTGCTGGTGGGGATCTCGCTGGTCACCATCGCGGTGACCTACTGGCTGTCGGCGCGTGTCGGACGGAGATTGTCCTGATGGCGCTGGAGGTGAGGCTGCGGGCGACCGGGGCGATCCCGCTGGACGTGGCGTTCCGGGCCGAGGCGGGCGAGGTGCTGGCGCTGGTCGGGCCGTCGGGCTCGGGCAAGACCACGGTGCTGCGCAGCATCGCCGGGCTCTGGCACCCGCAGGAGGCGCGGATCGCCGCGGGCGGCACCACGTGGCTGGATACGGGCGCGCGCGTGAACCGCCCCGCGCACCGTCGCCGGCTGGGGGTGGTGTTTCAGGCCTATGCGCTTTTCCCGCATATGAGTGCGGTGCGCAATGTCATGGCGGCGATGGACCGCGCCGACGAGTACGAGGCCCGGCGCCTGCTGCATCTGGTGAATCTCCACGGGCTGGAGACCCGCCGGCCCGCGCAGCTTTCGGGCGGGCAGCAGCAGCGCGTGGCACTGGCGCGGGCGCTGGCGCGGCAGCCGCAGGCGCTGTTGCTGGACGAGCCGTTTTCGGCGGTGGACCGCGCCACCCGCGAACGGCTGCAGGCCGAGGTGATCGCGCTGCGCGCGCATCTCGACATGCCGGTCGTGCTTGTCACCCATGACATGGCCGAGGCACAGCTTCTGGCCGACCGGATGGTGGTGATCGAGGCCGGGCGCATGGTGGCCGAGGGGCCGACGGCGGCGGTCATGGCCGATCCCGCCGCCCTGCGGGCCATGGGGATCCGCGAGTTGGCCGCGATGCTGCCCGCCACGATCATCGAACGGGACGCCGACGGTCTGACGCGGCTCGAGGGGCCGACCGGGCCGCTTTTCCTGCCGGGGATCACCGATGCGCCGGGCCGCGAGGTGCGGGTGCGGATCATGGCGCAGGACGTGATCCTGTCGCGCCAGCGCCCCGAGGGGCTGTCGGCGCAGAACATCGTGCCGGGCACCGTCCTGCGCAGCGTGTCGGGGACCGGGCCGGGGGTGCTTGTGCATATCGATGTCGCGGGCCACGAGATCGTCGCGCGCATCACCCGGCGCGCGGCCGACCAGATGCGGCTGGCACCGGGCGATGCGGTGCATGCCATCGTCAAATCCATGTCCATTGCGCGCGGTCAGATCATCCGCGCGCCGGAGCCACGGGCATGATATTCCGTGGTGCACCAGGTTTCAGGCATCGAATTTTGGGTATTTTTACCAAGAGGAAACAGCGCGCTCCGGGTTTCTTCTTGGTCCAAATACCCGGAGTCCGACCTTTCGGGCGCGCGGCGTCCCGTGGTCGGTGCCCCGTCAGATGATGGCATGGCGCATCCGGGCCGAGACCCATTCGCTGAGCACCACGGTGGCGAGGATCAGAAGCAGGATCACGGTCACCTGGCTCCAGGCAAGGGTGTTGAGCGAGGCCTGCAGCTTGAGCCCGATGCCGCCCGCGCCCACCAGCCCGAGGATCGTGCTTTCACGGATGTTGATATCCCAGCGAAACACCGAGATGCCCCAGAAGGCCGGCATGATCTGCGGCACGATGCCGTAATTCAGCACCTGCGCGCCTCTGGCGCCGGTGGCCTCGATCGCCTCGATCTGGCTGATCTCGGTCTCTTCGATCGCCTCGTAGAGCAGCTTGCCCACAAAGCCGATCGAGCGCAGCGCGATGGCGACGATTCCCGCCAGCAGGCCCGGCCCGATGATCGCCACCAGAAGCAGCGCCCAGATCAGCGAGTTGATCGAGCGCGAGGCGACGATCACGAAAAGTGCTGCGGGGCGCAGGATGTGCAGCGAGGGCGTGGTGTTGCGCGCCGCCAGAAAGGCCACCGGCACCGCCATGATCACGCCGCCGATGGTGCCCAATGTGGCGATGTTGATCGTGTCCCAGAGCGGGCCCCAAAGCTCGGGCAGGTAGGACCAGCGTGGCGGCATCATCCGGTTGCCGATATCGGCGGCCTGGCGCGGGGCGTCGGCGACGAAGGCCCAGATCGTGTCGCGGGTCATCAACTGCCAGCAGAACACGAACAGCGCCACCAGTGCCAGCCAGCCCATCCACATGAAAAGCCGCTTGCGCGGGGTGCGGTGCGCCCAGACCTGGCTGTAATGGCTGATTTCGGTCATTGCAGGAACTTTCGCAGATAGCTGGAGCCGTATTCGGCGACCATCACCAGCCCGATGATGATCAGCAGGATCGCCCCGGCGCTGTCATATTCATAGCGGTCGATGGCGGTGTTGAGCGTTGCCCCGATGCCGCCCGCGCCGACGATGCCGATCACCGCCGATTCCCGGAAATTGATGTCGAGCCGGTAGAGCGACAGCCCGATCAGCCGCGGCATGACCTGGGGCTGGACCGCGTAATTCACCAGTTGCCCCCACGAGCCGCCTGTGGCGCGGATCGCCTCGACCTGGGTCGGGTCGATTTCCTCGATATCGTCGGCCAGCAGCTTGGCGATGAAGCCGATTGTGGCGAAGCTGAGCGTGAGGAACCCCGCGAAAGGGCCGAAGCCGAACATCGCCACGAGAAAGATCGCGATGATGATCTCCTGCAGCGACCGGCTGACCGCGATGATGCTGCGGCAGACATAGTACACCGCGCGCGGGGCGAGGTTGCGCGCGGCCCCCACGCCGATGGGCACCGAGATCAAAACGCCCACTACCGTCGAGGTCAGCGTCATGGTCAGGCTTTCCGACAGGCCCTTGCCGATATCGGACCAGCGGCTGGTGAAATCGGGTTGCAGGAAGCCCATGACGAAGCGCTGGCCGCGTTCCAGCCCCTGATAGACGCGGTTCCAGTCCACCTCGACCGTGCCGATGGCGAGCACGAGGTAGAGAACGATGCCGATCTGCAGGGCGATGCGCCAGCGTTTGTCGCGCACGATCTGCGGCGGGCGGCGCCACGTGGTAGGGTAGTCCTGCGGGCTCATTGCGCCAATGCCGCGATCCGGGCGCGCGCATCGGCTTCGGCTTGGGCCTGTTCCTCGTCGCCCTGGCGCATCGCGTTCCAGTCCTCTTCGCCGTAGATCGTGGTCAGGGCCGCTTCGGTCAGATCCGCTGGCGGGCCGTCGAACACCACGCGGCCCGCGCGCAGCCCGACGATTCGCTGCATGAACTGCTGGGCCAGCGGCACATCGTGGATGTTGACGATGGCCGGCAGGTCGCGCTCGGCGCAGATCTCGGTCAGCAGGCGCATGATCTGGCGGCTGGTCTTGGGGTCGAGGCTGGCTGTGGGCTCGTCCACCAGCAGCAGTTCGGGGTCTTGGGCCAATGCGCGCGCGATGCCGACGCGCTGGCGCTGCCCGCCCGACAGGGCATCGGCGCGCTTGTCGGCATGGTCGATCAGCCCGACGCGGTCGAGCAACTGGTAAGCGCGCTGGATATCCGCGCCGGGGAACTTGCGCAGGAAGCTGCGCCAGAACGGCACATATCCCAGCCGCCCCGACAGCACGTTTTCCATCACCGTCAGCCGCTCGACCAAGGAATATTCCTGAAAGATCATGCCGATCCGGCGGCGCTGGCGGCGCAGGTCACGCTTGCCCAACCGCACCAGATCCACATCGCCCAGCAGGACCCGGCCCTGAGTGGGCTCCACCAGACGGTTGATGCAGCGGATCAGCGTCGACTTGCCCGCCCCCGATGGTCCGATCAGCCCCATGATCTGGCCCTTCGGCACCTCCAGTGTCACATCGCTGAGCGCGGTTTCGCCGGTCTTGTAGGTCTTTGACAGCCCGTCGAGGGTCAGCATGGCGGCCTCTTTCGTCAAAACACAGTGGGCGGCACGCAGCCGCCCACAGATCGCAACAGGAAGGATGCGTCAGTTGCAGTCGTAGGTGACGTCGTTGGCCGCGTCGATGGTGCGGATCACTTCCCAGTCATCCTTGAAGGTGATCTCGACGAATTGCGCCTCGCCGGACTTCTCGAACTCTTCCAGAAGCTTGGTGCCCTCCCAGTCGAAGCTGAAGAACGCCTCCTTGATCTTGTCCTGCAGGTCGGGATGCAGGTTGTGGGCGGTGCCGTACCCGGTCGTCGGGAAGGTCTGCGACTGGTAGACCACTTCGAGTTGATCCTCGGAAACAACGTCGCGGTCGATCATCCGGGCCTTGACCGAGTTTGCGATCGATGCGGCGATGTAGTCCTTGTTGGCGACACCCAGCACCGAATTGTCATGCGCGCCCGAGAACGAGGTGTCGTAATCCTCGCCCGCGATCATGTCGAATTCGCCCTTCAGAAGCGCCGAGGGTGCCTTGAAACCGGAATTCGACGTTTCGGAGGTGAATGTAAGCTCCTTGCCGCGGATATCCTCGACCGACCCGATGCCGGATCCGGGATAGGTGATGATCTCCATCTCGTAGCCGAAGGATCCGTCCGCGGCGGCCATCATCGCGAAGGACCGAAAGCCCGCGCAGGCCACGGCGATCGGGTTGGCGCCGGTGTTGAAACCCGCGACATGCAGACGCCCGGCGCGCATCGCCTCGATCTGGGCGGCGTTGGATTGCACCGGAAAGAACTGCACGTTCTTGCCGGTCACCTCGGCCATGTGATCGAGAAATTCCTGCCAGACATCGGCATAGACCGCCGGGTCCTCGACCGGGGTATAGGCGAAGATCAGCGTATCGGGGTCAAGCCATTCGGAACTGTCCTCGGGGATATCGGCGATCAGGTCGCCATCGGCGTCGGTGTAGCGATCGCTCAGCTTGAACTCGGCCTGCGCGGGCAGGGCCAGCGTCAGCGCGAGAAAGGCGGTGAGGGTCGTGATACGGGTCATGATGGCTCCTCTGTTTCTTCAACATTCCGAGACCCGACTAGAATGCCAATGTAACAGCCTTGTGTCTATTTCTTATTCATTTGCGAAATCGGCGGCGCGGGGTCGATCCCGCGCCGCAGCACCTGCGTCATCCGATCTGGAGCGTGCCCCAAAGCTGGAACAGCAGCCCCGCCGCGAAGGCCCCCGACAGCGACAGCGCGACGTAAAGCGCGAAGACCCGCGGCTTGACCAGCGCCCAGACCGCGATGGCGGCGGGCAGCGACGTCACGCCGCCGGCGACCAGAAAGGCCAGCCCCGCGCCCTGCGCCATGCCCTGCCCGATCAGCCCGCCGACCAGCGGCAGCGCGGCATACCCGTTGAGATAGGCGGGCACGCCGACGAGCGTGCCAAGGGCTATGGGGCCGATGCCGCTGCCGCCCAGAACCGAGGTCACCGTCTCGGCGGGGATGAATTCCAGCATCAGGCTTTCGAGCAGGAAGGCCAGCGTCAGCCATTTCGCCAGAAACAGCGTCACGTTCCGCGCCTCGCGCCCGAACTTGGCGCGGCGTTCAGGCTCGGCCCAGAAGCGCCACGTCACCGGCTTGGGATCGCGGACCTTGCCACCGCCGCAGCCGCCATTGCCGATGCCGGGGCGCAGCGGATCGTTCAGGGCACCGGCGCGGCCCAGAAGGTGCACCACCCAGCCCCCGGCGACGCCGAGGCCGAGGGCGGCCAGTGTCTTGGCGATCGCGAACTCGACCCCGAGAACGCCCGTGGTCAGCACGAACATCGACGGGTCCATCACCGGCGAGGCCAGCCAGAACGCCATCACCGCCGATAGCGGCACCCCCATCGCCAGAAGCGCGGCGATCAGCGGGATCACCCCGCAGGAACAGAACGGTGACAGCCCGCCGGCAAGGGCGGCAAACAGGATCATCACCGCCGGCGCGCCGGTAAAGGCCCGCGCGATCAGGTTGTCGGCCCCGGTAGCCGTCGCCCATGCCGCGACCGCGATCGACAGGATCAGGAACGGCGCGGTGCGCAAGAGCGCGTCGGCGGTAAAGCCGAGGCTTTGCAAGGCTTGGCCCGGATCGACCAGTGCCAGCCCGGCCAGAATCAGCGCCGAGGCCAGCCAGACGCGGTGATCGCGCCAGACCGCGCGGGCCAGTGCGGCTGAGGGGGGAAGGGTCGTGTCCGTCATATCCAAATCTCCGGATCTGTCGTTTCTTTGGCCGCGAAAATACCGTCGTTCAGACTGCATCCTCGCGGGCCTTCAAGGTCACGCCCGTGCAGCATTCCCTGGTCAGGAATTGCACGAGCCCGTTCATTGCCGTGTAATCGGCCATGTTGACCACCTCGCGACCACGTTTTTCCTGTACCACCAGCCCGGCCTCGACCAGCGCCTTCAGGTGATGCGCCAGCGTCGAGGGCGCGAGGCCCAGATGCTCGGCGATCTCGCCGACGCGCAGGCCCCCGTCGCCGGCCTTCACCAGCAGCCGGTAGATCGAGAGACGGGCGTCATGGCCAAGGGCGGCGAGTGCGCGGGCGGTGGGGCTTGTGATACTCATGCAGCAAAGATAACCACAATTCCGGTTATGTCGAGTCATTTCTTTTGCGACCCTGCAGAAAGCTGCGTGCCACGCATCGGCTTGCAACTCCGACCGCTCCCGGCGCAAATGGCGTGGCCAAGGAACGTGGGGGGCGAGATGATACCTGTCAGGGGCGTTGAGGGCGGATGCATTGCCGTGCTGGGTCTGGGCCGGTCGGGCCTTTCGGCGGCGCGCGCGTTGCGGGCGGGCGGCGCGCAGCCGCTGTGCTGGGATGACAACCCGGAGGCCCGCGCGCAGGCCGAGGCCGAGGGGCTGGAAGTCCGCGACCTGACTCGCGCCGGCGCGTTCGAGGATGTCGCCATGCTCATCGTCAGCCCCGGCATCGCGCATCTCTACCCCGCGCCGCACAAGGTGGTCGCGGCGGCGCAGGCGGCCGGCGTGCCGGTCGACAACGATATCGGGCTGTTCTTCCGGTCGCTGGCCACCGAGGATTGGGACGGCTTCGATGTGCCGCCGCGGGTGATCGCCGTCACCGGCTCGAACGGGAAATCCACCACCGCGGCGCTGATCC
>Ga0306907_1000590_pt1 | contig 15095 bp, 30 predicted proteins | sample AntRauTorcE11898_FD_190415 | JGI IMG/M metagenome (GOLD analysis project Ga0306907, IMG submission 190415) | Saline lake microbial communities from Rauer Islands, Antarctica - Metagenome Torckler E11 #898 (v2) (version 2) | ecosystem: Environmental > Aquatic > Non-marine Saline and Alkaline >... | reverse complement strand
AACGGATGCGTGCAGACGCCGCTGTATCGCACGGTCCCTGTGTCAAACATCGGTGTTTCAGTTGCCACCGCATCTTTGACTCAGTGATGCACGGAACAGACTGCCCACACTGTTCGGGCAGCTCAATATGCTCTTCCGAAAACAGGGAGAAGTGCCAGTGAGACCGATAATCTGCGACTCCTGTCAAATCCGAATCGACGAGGACTGGACTGGTCCTGCTATCGAAGTTAAAACTCACAATGGAGTCGACAGCGATGTTGCGGGAGATTACTGTATCGACTGTGCTGGAGATATTGCCGACGCGATCCGCTCCGTGATCGAGGCCAACAACATAAACTAAGTTCGTGAGCACACTGTGCCTGTGTATGGACCCACCGACACCATGCAGAGGGATAGATGACTTATCGAATTGAGTTCGGAAGCAAAGCTGCCGCAGACCGAGCCAGAGAGGAGCACGATCAGCACCTCTGTAGCGAGGACGACCGGCGGCTCAAGACGGTGGCCTTTGCCAGTAGCCTCCCCGACACCACTCTCGACCAGCTGGAAGCAGGCGCACAGACCGGACGTATCGAAGGCGAATCCGGCCCCGGTCAAGCAGAGCTAACCAGCAGTGAGAAGTCCAGAGTCGGCCCTTTCGAGGGGTCGAACAACTACCGGAAGGCAACAGCAGTCAAAGCACTGCTGACGGCCAACGGAGTCAGCGACTGGACCGTCTACTACGACCCCACTCTGTCGGTCGACGAGCACCGGAGCAGCGTGCTACCAACTGCTCGTCAAGAGGGCGGCGGCGACCGAAGCAGCAGCGAGGAGGCAAAGCAGCAGCGACAACAACAGGCACGACAGGCAGAGCGGGCGGTCGGAGGGCAGTGTAACCACGCCAGAGACCACTGCTCCCACGGCGATACCGAAGCCTGCGAGTTCCTGATCGAGACCTGCGGCTACGAGCAGTCGACTATCGACGACATCCTCGCAGACCTCCAAGAGTCGGACGAACCAGAGCTGTCCGGCCAGCAGCGAGGGGCACTATCGCGGTCGTGGAACGGCTACAAGGGAGCGATCAGTGAGGTCGAGCAGCACGTCGACGCCCTCCGAGAGGAGTGGGAGCAGGCACAGCAGGCAGCGAGGGCCATCAACGCCATCCGGTCGACGGTCGATCAGGATCCGATCCACTTCGACCGCCTCGAAGAGTTGCAGGCCGAGGCCCTCGATCTCGTCCGAGCGATGGCCGCCGACTGCCACGAGTGCCACGCCGACCACAGCAGCCATGACCATTCGGTGACCGACGGCGACCGCGAGACGGTCCACGAGTTCGTCGAGGCGGGCGGCGCGTCGACGGCGGTCGGCACTGGTGATCACCCACGACCAGAAGCGAAGGCGTACCCGCCTCTTGACGATGACGGAGAGCCGGTGATCGAGCAGGACGAGCAGCGCGATCTTGCCGGAGACCACGTCGACCAGCAGTCTCGGCTGGCTGGTGGCGAGAGCGGCGAGGTAGAGAGCGAGGTCGAGCAGCCTGTCGACCAGAACCCCGGCGGCATCATGGCCGACGAGCGAGACACCGAGGAGTCGGTCGACGCAGAGCGAACCGAGCAGCAGACACCAGACGAGTTTACCGTTCCAGAGGGCGGCCAAGACACGATATGAGCGACATCCACACCGAACACTTCCTAGATCAAGGCGAACAGGTAACGATCCGAACGGTCACCGTGACCGACGCAGCGGGTCAGCAGTTCGAACACGAATTCAGGGTTAACACCTTTGAGGGCGGCAACGACCCCGAAGCCCACGAGTATCTCGGCACCGGGGAGCCGCCGGAGTCGGCAGTCGACAAGCTCCGCGAGTTCCTAACCGAGCCAGAGTCGACCGATGAGTGAGGGTCATCACTGCCCCGCTGAGGGGTGCGACTACGGGACCGACGAGAAAAAGACAGCAACCAGTGTGAAGCGGCACATCAGGGCGAAAGCCGACGCCGCACACGCCGATAACGACACACTCCAGCAGCAGGTCGACCAGCAAGGCAGCGACGAGCAGGACGATCAAGACGGAGAGCAGGACGAACCAGCCGAAACCACCGAAATCGAGGGCGACGAAGGCGACGATCCCGCCGATGAGGGCGACGACGACCAAGGCGACCAGCAAGACGAGCAGGAGACCATGCCAACTGACGAAGAGTATCAGCAGCAACAGGCAGGGGGCAGAGGCGCAGACGACGGCGATGACGACGGAGTCGACGACACCAGCGACGAAGGGGGCGAGAGCAGCGGCTTCTTGCCCAAGATGAGCACCACAACGATGGTGTATCTGGTTGGTTTCGTGCTGCTCGCGCTGCTGGTCTACACGCTCCTGAGTGAGAGGGGCGACGACGATCAGGCGGTCGACGTCGAGGTCGAGGAAGAAGAAGCCGAAGACGACAACACCGACAGCACCGATGGAGCGCTGATTACGGGATGAGTGAGAAAGATATCGAGGAAGTGTATGCCGACAGGAACGCGCTGGTCGAAGCGTTCGCTCGGTCCATGTTCTCGCTCGGCTTCCCAGTCTGCTACTACGTCCATGACGAGTGGGCCGTGATCGTGGTCGACACCCCGACCGGCCAGACCAGCTGGCACGTACGGCCTGACCCCTCCAACATCCCCGACTGGATATCGGAGCGCGACGGTTCAGACATCTTCGACGGCCACGACCGCCACCAGAAGAACGACCGGCTGCGTGACTACGCTCGGAGGGACGCATGAGCGACGACGATCAGGCGGTCGACGAGGAGATCGAGGAGGAGGAGGAAGTCGACACCGAGGAGCAGCCGGAGATCGACCAGAACGAGATGGCCGACCTCTCCGAACTCGCCGATGAGGTCGAAGACGAATCCGGCAGTGGTGCCGACGATCAGGAAGTCGACGAGAACGACGGAACCGATGACGACGTCGACGGCGATCTCGCCACACCCGACGACCCGAACGCAACGAACGGCGGCGAGACGTGGGGAGATCTCTACGTCGGCACCCTGACCACAGTCTCGAACGCGCTGATCGAGGAGTACGGCGAGGAGACGGACAAGATCGAGGAGGACCTCGCCCGACAGCAGCACCTCGATGAGTATTTCAACGACTGGATGGAGAGCCGGGGCAAGCGGGAAGATATGCCCCCCGAACAGGCGTTGATGCTCTCTACGTCCATGTTTCTCGTTACAGTGGTCGGTACGAAAACCGACCTGATCAGCCAGCTACTCGCGGAGGCAGATGTCGACCTATGATCCCCGGAACCAAGCAAGCGAAGCAAGTCAAGCAGGTGGCACAGATGGCCCGAAATCCCGGCGAGAGCGACAAGATGCAGGCGATTACGCATATCATCGCCACGCTGGAACACCGCCAAATCGAACGGGTCGAAGAACTCCACGATGCGCTCGGAATCGACGGTATCGAGCGCACCAAGGATCAGGACGACCGAGAGGAGCAACTGCTCGGCGTCGTCGAGGCGCTGGCGAACGGCGAACTTGAGCAGTACTGGCTTGATGAGGTCGCCGGTGACCACGTCGAGAATCCGGGCGACGTTGAGCCATATCTCGGCATGGACGACAACGACTGGACCGACCAGATCGAGAGCTGGGCAGAGACCTATCGGGAGCGTGCCCCGGACGCAACCGAGGGCTACAGCGACCACGAACTGGCCCAAAGCCACGTTCAGTCGACGTTCGGTGTCGACCTCGCAGAGTTCGAGCTGGAGATCGTCGGCTGGTCGGTCGGCAAAGCACTCGAAACGATGCTGGCGAGCAACCTGCAAGCGGTCGAGAGCGGTATCGAGGCGGCAACAGCGGCAGTTACGGAGGATTCAGAATGAGCTACACATACCGAATGGACGCGGAGGACTGGTTACTGATCGGCTACTGCATCGGCGTGCTACTGTACTGGGCGCTAGATCGGATGGGCCGAACTGCAACGACCGAACCTCGGTCGACAGGGCAGACGTGGCGGCTCGACGAGCGAGCACTCAGTCGCCTCGAAGACGGCGAACAGGTGACCGTGCCCCGCTGGCACGGTGGCGAGCTGGTGCTCAACGGTTCCGACGTGATCCCGGTCGAGGCCGAGAGCGAGGAGAGCGAGGAGTAACCGATGGTCGGGTGGACCAGCGTCATCGCCGCGTACCTCGCAGTAGTTGGGTGGATGGCAGCCGTCTACCAGTACCGTCGGGCCGAGACATATCGCCGGAAGTACGAGACCGAACGGAAACGCCGACTCACGGAGGCAGCGAGTGCAACCCTCGCCGGTGCCGGTGCCCGCTTGGTCGACCGGATTCTCGGCGGTTGTAAGGGCGGCGGAGGAGGAGCGACGGCGTGAATCTGGCACTGGCCGCACAGTCCGGGTTCGGGAAATCCGCGAAGACGCAGGAGGTTGTAGAGAAAAACGCACCTGACTACGATCACGTCGTAGTGCTCGACTTCAAGGACGAATATCGAGGGCTGGTGAAAGCAGACATCATGAAGTGGTGGATCACTGGACCGAAAGAGATGCGTTGGCAAAAGAGCCAGTGGTCTGCCTTCATCGAGAACAACAAGAAGGTAGTGCTGGCTCGGCACAACGCGCTCAACGAGGCCGACTGGCGAGAAGTGGCGGCCACGGTGATCGCCGCTGCCCGCGACCTCGGTGACGTGCTGATCGTAATCGACGAGGCTCACTTTGTGGCACCACAGAGTGGGGCGACACCCCCCGCTGTGAAAGGACTCGCCACGACCGGACGCGGTGAGGGAGCAAGCAGTATCTGGGTGACTCAGCGACTGGCAGAGATGGAGGAGACGGTACTGGCCCAGTGTCAGAGTCGACTGCTCGGTGGCTTTGAATCGAGTGCCGATCTCGACAAGGTGGCCCGGATCGTAGAGTACCCGGAGAAGTTGCACAACCCGCAGGCTGGAAAGGTGCCTAACTCGCCGGAGGAACTGCAGCCGTTGGACGACAGCGGGACGAAGGCAAAGGGCGGACTGGTGCAGGCGTTACGAAAGTTCGAGGATAACAACGGCAACACGGTGGGGTCGGAGTGGATCTATTCAGATAACACCGGGGAGCGGCGGCGTATGGATACGCGCGGTATGTTCGATGATATGCAGAGCGAGCACTACGGCGCGCAAGGCAAGAAAATCGAGGTCTGACCATGCCAAGACAAAAGGAGCCAATCACGCTGTACGGAGGCAAAGCCGAGCGATTCCGAGAGATAAAGGACGCGCTCACTGAGCAATGGGGATACGAGCCCACCAAAACCGAAGTTGTCGGCCACATGATGGCAACCAGCGACCTCTGAGATTCTAATTGGATCTCATAGAACCACACTCTTTCTTGCTGATTTCTTACGCGCTGACCTTTGAAACCGGGGTTTGTGTTCCTGATAGCAGATGGAACTAACCGAATCATTCGAGACGCTCGCAGATGCCGAGACGGTCGAGATGATCGCCACTCTCGGGGCGGGCTACATGGCAGGCACATTGCTGAAAAACACTATCGAAGGACGTACCGATCTGGACGTGCCCGACGAAGCGTATGGTATCGCGGTTGCAGGTGGTGCCGGATACCTCCTCGACGGCGACTACGCCAAGCACGCGATCATCGGCGGCGGTCTCTACACCGGTGACAAGCTCGCCCAGCGCATCGGCATCAAGAGCCGAATCGAGTCGGTGGGAGGTAACTAATGGGCGGCGTTTCGCTTTCTCACCTCTCCGATATCGCAACACAGGAGACCAACACGCCGGGTGTGACGACTCCAATTCTGTCGGTATATCCGGAAAACGGAACCGACCTACAGCTGCGTAACTACGCCGCCCACGGTGACGAAGCGGGTTTCGCGCTGTACCTCAAACTCCGCGACTCGAACGGTGACCCGCTCCCCACGGACACCTCGCTGGTGCTCCGGGTTGAGCGACCGACTGATGACACTCCGATTGCGGTCTCGGTGAAGGTCGACAACATCGCGGCGTGGAACCAGACGCCGGTCGGCGATCAGTCCAACGAGGAGAACGTCGACGCGGTCAAGATCGAGCTTCAGGGCTCCGAGATCAACATCGGTCAGAACGACGTGCTGACCTTCGACGTGGTCAGTTCGGCAAAGATCGACTGGGGCAAATCGGAACTCTACACGCACCGACCAGCAGTTCAGGAGAACTGAGATGAACAAGCAACAGGCTATCGAGACACTGCAGAAAACGCCGTCGTCACGGCAGCGGCTCACGAGATCGAACTTCGATTTCCAAGCCGATGTCGCTGGGCAACGCACCAAGATCGGGAGCTTCGAGACAGACAACCCGATTGCGTTCCGCGAGGGCGACATCCGTCTCATGCTTACCGTTCACGAGCAGTTCACCACGGACGGGAGTGCCGACAACACGGAGACGTTCAACCTCGCAAACGACCTGATGAGCACGGTCAACACCGAGGACCTGATCATCTTCGAGGGCGGCGACCGCGTCCGACCGGACTCTGTCGACGCCGATGCAGACTCGTTCGACTACACCGACGACGGGACCGGTAACGACCTCGACGTGTTCTACGTCGCCCGCGATCCCGTTCAGATCGAGATTGTGAAGTCGGCACCACGAGCACAGAACAAGGTTTCTGAAGTCATGTTCGACGGAGTGACGGCGATGGTTCACTCCCGCAACCAAGTTCAGGATGCTCCCGAACTGGAGTTCAGCCGAGAACTTGAGCCAGTCGTACCGACCGACTGGACGGTCGACATCTACGCCGAGGGTCCGGTCGCTCAGGCGTTCGAGTCGAACGGCGTCGAGGCGGTCAACGCGATCATCGACCTGCCGATCAAACGCACGAACCGCAGTATCGACGGACTCGCACAGGCAGTCAAACAGGACATCATCGACCCCAACTAATTCATGACAAACGACCCGCTAATCAGCGACGAGAGCGGGTCGTCTGGAAGTGGCGAACCAACCAGCGGCGGAGGCGCGGCCACCGACGGCCCCTCGATTTCTTTCACGATGTCAGACGGCGAGACCGTGAGACTCGACTCCGACGACCTGCTGGTTTACTGTTCGCTCTTGCAGACGGCTCTGTTCGTGGTATTGGTCTGGATGGAGGCCCGACGGTGACTCTATTCAGTAGTCTACTGGCCAGCGACGAGGAGGAGATCGAGATCCTGAACGACATCAGGACGGGGATCGCCAACCTCGCCGCCCAAGATGGTGAGACCGAACTCACCAATGAGCTAAACAACTCACTGCTGCACGACTACATCTCGGTCCCGGCCAACGGCGACCTGCTGGCTTGCCCAGCTGGGAGACTGACGGTCGACTTCGATAACGGTGAGGTGACCCACACTGAGATCAGTGGCAACCTCACTGACGACGTGAAGAAACTCGGCAATCTGTCGGGTCGAGCCGACAAGTTGCGGTCGTTCAACCTCGGCATCGACGCACCGGCGAAAATGCGGCTCGGCGGGGGCGACTGGGTCCTCGTCGACCCCGGCGTCTACAACGTGGCCGCCCAGCGGTTCACCAGCGTCGAGATCCAACTCGATATGCCAGCAGCGATGAACCTGATGGCGTCGACGCGGAGCCAGCCGTTCGTGACTGGAAATATCAACGTCAACCTGCTCCGCCTCGGGGATCTCAACGGGGCCCTCGACGCTTACCAAGCCGTGCCGGTCTATCCGCGTGATCTGCTTGAGTACATGGATCAGCAGACGGCGCAGAGCTACGCCCAGCCGATCATCCCTAACGACGCTCCCGAAGACACCACGATCATCGTGGTCAACACCGGAGAGAACGCGATAGATGCACGGATCAGAGCGTCCGAAATCTCCGGCCAGAACTGGTATGCAATCGGGGAGGAGTCGACCGGGATCGAGCCCGGCGACCATGTCGTGTTCGCTGTCTCGGAAGCTCATCACTTCATCCGCCCGGAGATTCAGAACCGCACCAACGACGACGAGGTAAGCGCACACGTCGAGGTCCACGGAGAGGGTCGCTAATGGGACTCCACGAGAAGATCCAAATTGGTGGGTCGACTCCTCCTGAAATCGACACAAAGAGCGTGCAGTCAGCTATCGATATGCCAGAACCGACAGATGTGGACAAGCCGACTATCGTCTACATTGAGGAAGAAGACGACTACGGGGCGGTGTTCAAACAGTGACACTAGAAGATCGACTCAACGAAGAAAAGGAGAACCGCTTCGACAGACGTAAATTCAGTGGACCATCGAAACGCCGGGTCACAGAAGCTATCCATCACGGGAATCCGATCACAGCACTTGAACACCTGTTTGATGTGCTGTCGATGGAGGATGAAAGTCTGGCCGACTTTGAACCGTGGCGCGATATCGAGGGGACCCTGACACTCTCGAAGTCGGTGCAGGATAAGCTCAGCGACAGTATGCAGGTCGTGGTCGGTGTGACGGTCGGCCAGAAATCGGATCAGTTGCAGCTCCAAGACACCACGAGTTATAACGTCGACGAGCTGGTCGATGGAGATTACACCGTCGAGGCATCCGTCGTTGAGGTTCGAGATTACGACGAGGGGACGCTCGAATCCGAGACTATCGGCGTTGTTGGATCGGCTACAACTCTCGAATACGATACACAGACAGTCGACACTGTCAGCACTGAGATCGGCGTCATCGGTGGCCCGCTCATCACAGTCGACACAATCGAATTGGAGGAAACTGCATAATGGTGAAGTACAACTTAGTGAGAAGTCTGGTCGATGGTGCAGATATCACTACTATACCTGACGAGGTGGTATCGCGTCCTACTGATAATGAGACCCATTCCGTCAACTATACGGCTGGTCTTGTAATCCAAACAAGTAAGCCATATACGTCGATTGGCGCGGTTATTAGCCAAAATACAACAGGGTTCTCGACCGCTTATCTGGAGGACGGGGACCAAAACAGCATTGCGACCACTGACATATCATCTCTGTCAGTAGGGGACGCATTTAGCTTTGAGAACGTCGATCTGCCAGCAGGGGAGTATATTATTTATATCGATTGCGACTCTGCTGGATATTACGATGATGGTGGTGATCCGAATTATCCGTATACTGGCACAAATATAGACATAACAAAACTGTATTCTAATGGGAACATTGACCCAGTAAACCCGCCGAGAGGCATCAACGATATTGGCAATCCACAGGGCGTTCTCGGTTAGTTTCCAAATTATAGCAACTCAAAATTATGATAAAACACACATCACAGACTCAGACGGGAGATCGAGGAGGTACCAGTGGTCGACGTCAGTGACGCCCGCAAGAAGCAGATCATCCTCTCGTCATTGCTCTCGCTGCTACTGTGGATTTTGCCACAGAAGCCGAAGGAGACGGAGGAACCAGAGCCGGAGCCGCAGCCAGCACCCGGCGGCGAACCGGCACCTGAACCTGCCCCAGATCCAGTAGAAGATCCGATTACCGACCCAGAAGGAGAGCCATCACCTCAGCCAGAGCCGGAGCCTGATGGCGATCCCGGCCCAGTGCTACCACCAGTCCCACTGGTCGAACCCCAGCCAGTTCCGACGCCGGAGCCGACGCCAACACCCGAACCGACGCCGGAGCCAACACCCGAACCGGAGGAGCAGCCGGAGCCGGAGCCACAGCCGGACCCAGACCCGGTCATCAGTCCTGATCGTGATCCCGTGGTCGACGACAATCCCGAACCGGAGCCCGAGGAGGACCCCGAGGAGGAACCGGAGCCTGAAGTACCGCCGACACCGGACACACCACCGTCGCCGGGGGATGATCCGAACCCGACACCCGGCACACCGGTTGGTGTCGACCCGGGACCGATCCAGCCCATCGGCTATGTCGACGAGTATCCGAAAGAATACCCCTTCATCGACGGCCCGATCCCACACCCTGCTGACTACCCAAACCGGGAGGTCCCGGTCGAGATCGAGCTACCGAGCGGGGAGACCGTCGTCCAGACGGGGATCGCCCTCGGGACGCTGGCGGGTGCTGGACTCTTAGCCGCCGCCGATGGACCGCTCCCGTTTGGAGATGCAGCTGCCGCTGGGATCGTTGGGCCGGGCTTCCTGCTCAAGTTCGGCATCGAGGCTCCGGAAGCTAACTCGATCTCGGTGCCGAAAATAGAGAAGTACGCCGAGATCCTGCCGGGCTGGTCACCGGCTGAGGAGAGCCAGAACCCTATTATCGAGGATATCGAGGAGGAGGAGCAGGAGGAGGAGGCCGACGACTCAGGCAGTTCGGACTACGAGGACAACACGCCCGACTACGCTGCCGACGGTGAAGAAAACAGTGCAGGTGCGGGGCTAATATCAGATGATTCTGACGACTCGGGCGGTTCGAGTAGTGGCGGTTCGAGCAGCGACGATTCGAGCGATAGCAGTTCGGACTACGAAGACAACACGCCCGACTACGCTGCCGACGGCGAAGAAAACAGTGCAGGTGCGGGGCTGATCTCATGATGAATACAACAACGACACCGACGACAGCGGTACCGACTACAGACAACGAGATCCCACGGAGGTCGATCTGATGGGAGCACTCGCAGACAGCTTCAACGCCGGGGAGAGCGTTGCCACGCTGGCCGTGCTGGTCGTGGTGCTCTACGTCGTGCTTGAGGTCCTGTCGACCAGTCCAATCGGCCTTATCGACGATAACCCGCTCGACTTTGTCGACGAGGCGGTCGAGGAGAGTACCGACGGCGACGACGACTACGGGTTCGAGGGCGGGATGATCTAAGGATGGCCGCGATTCTGACCTACATCGCAACCGCATCCGCGATGATCACGGCATCCGCAGCGGTCTACGTCGCTGCAACCGTCCGTGACGAACTCGTCAAGATCGGGGAGAACGAGCAGCGGTCGAAGCGCAATCGTACCATCTTCACAGGTGATGCCGAACACTTCGACGGCGTGCTCGAACGACTGGATCGGGTCGAGGACCGGGTTGGAGTCGACAACTGATGGTCGACCTATCCGCGATCTCGTCGATGCTGCCGAGCGTCCAGATGCTCGCGGTCGCCCTCGTGTTCTACTTGGGAGGCGCATTGGCACCGGCGTACTACGCACAGGAGCAGTTCCGAGGATTCGGTCGGTCGCTGGTCGACCGGCTGCCGTACAAGGCTCCACCGGGCATGAACGAGGAGGAGGCCCTGCAGTTGGCGGTCGAGAGTGCAGCCGAACAGTCGACCGACGAGGGAGACGATGGTTAAGTTCCCAGCCGAGTCGGAGCCGGACGGCGACGTGAGCGCCCCGCATCACTTCTATGTCGGGGTAATCGTGGCCGTGTTCGGTTTCGCATCGGTGTGGGATCTCTATCCGGTCACCGGTGCCGCCCTAACGGTCGGTGGGTCGCTGATCCTCCTCGACGACGTGGTGAGCCATGCGTTCGGTATCCCGACGCCGCTCGACGAACTCTGGAAGCGGGTGCTGTTCCCGATCATGCAGAAGTGGGAGTAATCCCGCTAATATTCCCTTCCGACACTCCCGTAGAGTCGGAAAGATTCGGCCCGATTTCGACCTCGAACGCTTTTTTGAAGCCGTATACCCACCGAAAGAACTACGTTGTTTCCGCTATGTCTCACTAAACGGAAGATGAAATTAGAGAACTACGACGACCGCGACGGAAAGAAGGTGTGGCTTCGATCAGACGAATGTCGACAACTCATCGAGCAGGCTGATGGGACGACGCAAAAAATTGCGTTCGATCTCGGTCTACGGTGTGGCCTACGCTCGGCTGAGATAACGCAGGTGACGCCACAGGACGTTACCGACACTCCGATAGGTAAGTTTCTGCGAGTGTGGGAAGGGAAAGACGACAAGTACCGAGAGACGCCGCTCACAAGCGACACAGCTACGAAGATAGAGGCGATTGCCGACGTACGAAATGAGAGCCGAGACGAACCACTGGTCGACGTCACGACTCGGACCCTCCGCAACTGGGTCAGTAACGCTGGCGACCAGCTGGCCGAACAGACCGACGACGTGGGCTGGTCCTACCTCGGCCCGCACGATCTCCGTAGAACGTGGGGCACGCTACTCACAACTGAACACGAGGTCGAGCCCGGTTTAGTGATGGAGTGGGGCGGCTGGGACAACTGGGAGACGTTTCGAGAGCACTACCTCGGAGCCTACAGTCTCGATGCCCAGAAACAGCAGATAGAAAAGGTCGACTGGCTCTAATTCGTCGGAAAGTGTGATCGTTGCTCGTGCCATGGGTATTCAACTATTTACTTACTAGAATACACAGGTGTGAAGCCCTTAATCCCACCGACTCATACGGTTCTACCCGCAGTTGCGTAGCTGAGTATGCACATCAAACAGTAAGTAAATAATTAAGTAAGTAGAGAATATACTCGAAGTTGCATGGCACTCAGTGTAAACATCACAATGTCGATGCCGCCGGAAATGGTGGAAAAGATCGACGAGGCAGTTAGCGGTACAAAATGGTCCCGTTCGAAGTACATCCGTCACACCATCGCTGCTGCTGACGGTTCACCGTTCAAATTACCCGAGGGAGAACTGCCATCGGTCGAGAATCTACAAGCAAATGAAGCCGGGGGCGTCGCGTAATGACCCTTCCACGAGACATCAACACACCCACCGGCAGTTCAGACGACGGTCGACAGCCACCTGAAACTGACGGTCAGAGCGTGCGAGAGCGCGCTGAAAGCCACCTGTGGCAGGTCGAACAGATGCACCTTGACGCCTTCGAGGTGGCCGCATGAACAGCCACGTCAAGACGATTGACAACGGCACTATTTGGCACGTCGACCTGTTTAACAGTTCTACGGCGGTATCAGAGTCGATTAGTGAGGTGGCACTATGAAATATATGCACTTCACTGGTATCAGTCGAGACACGGAGAGCTGGCAACGAGCCGACCCCGAGTCAGCACTCATCGAGACAGTCGACACGGCTCAGTGGACGGTTGCACTTCCCGGCGGTAACGACGTCCATACAGTCACTCTGTTCAGCGACGGGATCAACACACGCGGTCACTGCACCTGTGACGGCTACCACTACCACGACCGCTGTGCCCATCTTATCACGATCCGACAGGCTCAGTTACTCGATATTTTCACCGTCGACGGCGAGATCGTCCGTATTCCCACACTGGACGCCGAGGCCGTCGACTCCGTCGAGCGGCAGGTAGCCAACGAGGACGAGATCGAGGCCGACGCCGAACCCGAAGCGGTCCGGTCCGACGGTGGTCGACGCGATCCCGACGAATACACCGCCGGATCAGACGGCGAGACATTCGGTCGACCGGAGGGTCGGCTATGATGCGCCGATCCCAACGCACACGGCCACGCGCGCACGCGGAAAGCGCGGCCCCGCGCGCGACAGCGGCGACAGCCATACCGGGGTTGGTTAACCCCGGTTGCATAATCCAGCGCCGTACTGCGGTTAACTAGTTAACTTTGCGGTTAACTTCGGTAACTCGGGTTAACTTGCGTTAACTCCGACATGATAACTCGATTTTACATCCAAACAATCACTACGAACTTACCAACTATGTCAGACAACACTACCATCGGCCTGAAAGTAAGCCACGAGCGAAACGCCCGCATCGAACGCAAAGTCGACGACGCAGGATACCAGAGCCGACAGGCATACATCCGCGATCTCATTGACGACGATCTCGGTGGCTTCGATACCACTGTCGAATCAGCCACGACCCAACACACGCCTGAGGATCGGCGAGACGCCGAGATCTACGACGCTCTACTCGATCACATCCCACTGGAAGGATGGACGCGATTCGGTCGCTTCAAGGGCGATATCGCACAGGTCACCGGATACCAGAAGGATTCACTCTTTGGCGAGCTCAAATCTCTCCGACGAAACGGATTCTGTACGATCCGTGTTCTGAATCCGACCGACGAGAACCCGCACTACGAGATCAAGGTCAAGCCCCCAGCTGCCGATCCGGAGCAATGGACACACCGCGAGACCGACGACCGCCCGGACCTGTTCGCCCACGGAGTCCCACACAATAACGAAACCAACGCAGAGAAACACCATCTCCTGTTTGCGATTGAGGACGGCGACGAGGAGCTAATCGACGAATTCGACCTTCAGGATTTTGGTCTTCGACGAGTCGAGGATGAAGACGACGACCGACTAGTAGCACCAATCGATGAAACAGAGCCCGTCATCGAGGACGACGTCGACCGGATCAGCCACGGCACTCCGAACAGCCACATCGAGACGCACGTCAGCCGAACCAGCCGCGAGCAAGCCGTTGAGGACCTCCGCGAGGCAGAGGAACTTACCAATGACAGCGAGGCCGAGGTATGAGAGACACATCAGAAAACCGAGATGCAAGACCGCGAGGAGAAGACGGGAGTCGATCACCGATCACGTCAGCCTCGATGGACCCGGACAACAACGAGTACGCAACGCCGCCGGAGATTTGGCGGCCACTCTCGCGTGCCGTCGGCGGCTTCGACCTTGACGCCGCCAGCGGAGCCGAGTCGACACCAATCGCACCAGATCGACTCACGAAGGAAGACGACGGACTCACCCAGCCGTGGCACGGAAACGTGTGGCTCAACCCGCCATGGTCGACTAACGGGGACGGGTCGGCAAAGGACGACTGGCTCCGTAAGGTCCACAACGAGATCAACCGAGACGCCGTCGACCGAGTCGTCGTTATCCTGCCGGTCGACACAAGCACGCATTGGTTCCACGATTACGTTCTGGACGCTAACGCGGTCTGTTTCGTCGGTCCGGGTCGTATCAGTTTCGAGGGAGGCGACCGGAACCCCTCTTTCAGCCTGCTGATAGCCGTCTACGGTCCTGTGAGCGACGAACTGGCCGACGCGCTCAACACGCTTGGAGCAACGATGCGTGGCCGGTCGATCTACGACCCTGCCCCACAGCAGACACTCGTTACTGACGGCGGTCAGGATGCACGACCCGGAGACGACGTCGACCGGATCAGCCACGGCACGCCGAACAGCCACATCGAGACGCAGCTCAGCCGAACCAGCCGCGAGCAAGCCGTTGAGGATGTCGAAGCTATAGAACGGATGCGTGCAGACGCCGCTGTATCGCACGGTCCCTGTGTCAAACATCGGTGTTTCAGTTGCCACCGCATCTTTGACTCAGTGATGCACGGAACAGACTGCCCACACTGT
>Ga0306907_1000588_pt1 | contig 15121 bp, 16 predicted proteins | sample AntRauTorcE11898_FD_190415 | JGI IMG/M metagenome (GOLD analysis project Ga0306907, IMG submission 190415) | Saline lake microbial communities from Rauer Islands, Antarctica - Metagenome Torckler E11 #898 (v2) (version 2) | ecosystem: Environmental > Aquatic > Non-marine Saline and Alkaline >... | reverse complement strand
ACGAGGATTCGGAGGTGATCCAGGACCGTCTCGGTCGGATTAGTTCGACTGCTCAGAAGATCATCGAGGCAGTTTCAAAAATATAGAACTACATATACTCAATTAGGTATCCTGCTTCAGTTCGTTAAAATATATTGTACGTCAACTGCAGCCATCAAATGTACCGCTAGTTGACATTTCTAAAAATAATCCATCTGAGTCAATTTGAATTGTCACTAAATGACAATCCCTCTATTCGCAAACGTACTAGATCGAATCAGCTGCTATGGCTAGCCCTGAAACTTAGCCTAGCAGACCGAGGTCATCGATTTTCTCAACAATATTCTCTACAGCAGCAGTCGCATCCTCAGCAAATTTACCACCCGTAATTACGATTTTACCGCTCCCAAAGAGGAGGATGACGACCCCTGGATCTTCCATTCGGTAGACGAGTCCAGGAAACTGTTCGGGTTCATACTCAACATCCTCCAACCCAAGCCCGATCGCGAGTGCATTCAAATTAAGATCATAACCGAGGTCTGCACTCGAAACAATGTTTTGGACGGTGATCTCTGGAGAGTCAGTGACTGGGATACCTAACTCACGAAGCTTCTCAAAAATTATCTCGAGGGCCTCGTGGACATCATCAACACTTGCAGCGCCGGTACAGACGATTTTCCCGGAGCGAAAAATCAGTGCTGCAGCTTTTGGATCTTGTGTCCGATCAACGAGTCCAGGAAAGTTGTCTGGGTTGAATTCGGCACCGGGAATATCGTCGACAAGTGTTTCGAGATCAAGTTCCTGATCGATTCCAGTTGATGCAACAACGTTCTGAATTTCAATTGTCTCTGTAGGTGCAGTCATAAATTAATGTAACCTAGTTACGGATATGGTATTATAAAGGGTGGACAAAATCAGTCGACCTCGGTTGGATTAATTGGATTCTCACTCTTAGGAAGTTAGCGTACCTTGATCTGGAGGAGGACACTAATTTAGTCGTGATTAAGGAGTCTGTCGATATGCTTTGTATATTCGAGATTATTTTTCGCCCAGCGCATACACATCACCAGCCTGGGTGGCAACGATCACGATGCCATTAGTGATCGCTGGCGCTCTCTGGATGCCTCCGAGACCGAAGTCACTGAAAGATCGATTACGGGTCTCAAAGGACCACCACTCTGTGCCATCAGTCAGAGAAAGTGCCCGCAATATCCGTCTATCGCCGAAATACACACCATCTCCAGCAATTACCGGTTCAGTAGCCCTTGTACTCGTGTCGACAGTCCAGTCTCTGTTTCCCGCAGTGTCGACCGCGATAAGTCCCTCACCGGTCGGCACGATAATGCGATTTTCAGCCATAGCGACTGACCGACGAACAGAGCCTGGGAGGTCAATACTCCAGTCTTTAGATCCATCCTGTAGGTCCAGCGCATACAGCGTTCCAGCCTGCGTACCGACCACAACACGATTGCCTGCGACAGTCGGCGCTGCTGTCGTCTCACCATCAGTGTCGAATTGCCACAGTTGTTCGCCCGAAACGGCATCGTAGCTGACAACCTGAGCAGTTCCCGCTCCGTAAACGACTGTCTCACCGGTCACCGCTGGCGTCGAAGCGTACTCACCGAGCGTGTGCCGCCATCGCTCGGTGCCATCGCGGTCGAACGCTGCGACAGTTGGCGTGTTCAGGCCCCCACCAACGAAGACACCGTCTTCGGTCACAGCTGGTGAGCTGTTTATGTCGGTATCTGTGAGTGCCCGCCATGTGATATCGCCGCTGTCGGCGTCGACTGCCGCCAGTCCCCGGTCTTCGTTCTCACCGCCGTTCCAAACTGTGATGTAAACCGTCCCGTCGTACACTGCTGGTGTCGAAGAACCGTCGTGGCCGATATCGGTGATCCATTGGCGCTGCCCTGTCGCACGGTCAAGTTGGACGAGTTTTCCCCCGAAGGAGACATACACCCGGTCATCAACAACGACCGGCTGGGAGTGATCGTACCGATGGGGCGTCCGACGCCAGTATGTCGTCACTCCATCCGTCGGCCCTGTTGCATCGAGATTTCCTGTATGTTCGGGAGATCCCTGAAATTGCGGGAATGTTCCGCCAGTGTCGCCATCAGTCGGAACCTCACGGTTCATAACTGGTGTCGGAGTGGATTCACTCGCACCATTTCTGGACCCCCAGAGACAGCCTGCCGTCCCGGTGAGGCCGCTACTTACGAGTATCCCAAGGGCCGATCGCCTGTCCATACCCTCAGCAACTGTTGTACGTGGTAAATGTCTTCTGTAGCGTCACATCGCCCCGCTTAGTTGGTATTGACGGACAGGCCATACCGGTAGAATTCGTCGTTATATCAGAGTTGTTTGCCATTCTCTGCTTTGTCGACCGCTCCAAGTCCGAGAAGATCAAGCAACCTCTCGAATGACTCAGTTATTGGAGCCACTTCTGTGTACGTCTCTTCGGCAATTCGGACTGCCTGTGGTGAGTGGCGACGCTCGGCGAGACCCCGAATAGTGAGTGTCGTCGCGCCCACGCCCGGAACAGCTGCTCCTTCTGGGCGGGGTCGAGATCAGCAGAGACTCGAACCGAGTCGACTCCGGGCCCCCTCCAGTAATCGATCTGTGTTTCTACAAGACTACGACGGGTGCTGCGTGGTCTGCCACTGATCGATCACCGCTTCCACTGCCTGATTTGCCGGTGTTTCACAGAGCGGATGCGCAGTGTCAGCGGCCACAAGAGTGTCCCGAACCGCCCCGTTGGCCTCGGCAAGTCTCAAATCGACATTCTGGTGGGCCAACCGGTCGTGGAGGTCGGCGAGCATATCTGCGGCGGTCAGGTCGATAGTCGGTGAGGAACGCATATCGAAAACTACCAGTCCTACCGGGTCTGAGGACGTCTCGATACGATCCAGCAGGTCATGTCGCACTGTGGGTGCATTTGCGAAAAACAACTCAGCATCGACACGGTAGACAAACACACCGGGTATTCGTTCGTCGGTCGGATGACGGACGATATCGGTAAACTCGTCACTCCCTTGTCTCCGTCCCAGTTCCGCTGTGTGGGGATAGGTAACGCGCCCGAGAACGACGAGCACTGAGATAAGCACGCCGACAAACACACCATACAGGAGGCCGACCAAGAGGACACTCAGCAACGCGACGGCGGCTGTGAGAAACTCCCACCGGTCGGCTCGCCACAGTCGCCGGAATTCAGCGACATCGATCAGTTTCGTCACGGCAACGATGACCACCGCAGCGAGTGCTGTCTCGGGGAGTGCCGCCAGAACGCCGGTCAGAAACAACAAGACGAGAACAAGCATGACAGCGATGACTGCATTCACGGCCTGGGTTCGGCCTCCCACCGCATCGTTCAGTGCCGATTTTGACATACTGCCACCGACGACAAATCCTTGTATGAGCCCCGAGAGCACGTTCGTCAGTCCCGTTGCGAGGAGTTCTTGATCTGGGTCGATCCGGTATTTGTGGCGTTGGGCAAACGTCTCGACTGCCGACATCCCCTCGACGTACGAAAGAACAAACAGCGCGAGCGCAACTGGAAGCAACTCGACGATAGTCGACGGCGGAGCTGCTGGCACCGTAATCGAGGGCAGACCACTGGGTATCGTCCCGACAACTGCCACTCCGCGTTCCTCGATAGCCGTCGTTCGGACGAGCACAATAGCCAGTGTCACGACCACGAGAGCGGAGGGGACACGCGGAGCAAACCGTTCGCCAGCGACGAGCAACACAATCGCGCCGATCCCGAGTGCGGCCGTCGTCGCTTGCACCTGCGAGAGCGTCGTCAAGACGTACCATACACGCTCGTAAAATTGGCCAGTCGTACTGTCGAGTCCAAGCAACGTGGTGAGTTGCGTCGACATAATAAATAACGCTGCACCCGCAGAAAACCCTGTCAGCACCGACTCGGAAATGAAGTTCATCACGAAACCAAGGCGAAAAAGCCACCCAACGAGCGCAATCGCTCCCACCAGGAGCGTCGTGACTCCGACGAGTGTGAGGTACGTTCTTGGACGTTGGCCGCTACTGCGCCGACCTGCGTCACGAGCAGAACAGCTAGAGCCGACGTCGGACCAACGATGACCTGTTTCGACGTTCCAACGAACAGGTACGCGGTCACGGCAGCTAGGCTCGCGTACAGCCCCGTTTCCAGTGGGAGTCCCGCAAGCGAGGCGTACGCCATTCCTTCGGGAATCACCGCAGCAGCGACAGTGGCGCCGGCCACGAGATCTGATCGTAGCCATGCGGCGTTGTACTCACCGAACCAGTCGGTGATTGGAAGCACGTTCTTGAGATCGACCCGATCCATCTATGAGTTCCTGTAACAGTGTTGGTTGTTTTCTTGAACAATTCCTCTTCGCAGATGTCCAGCCCAGATGCGCTCAAAGACGACCACGCTCATTTGACGTCGACGAGTGGTTTGATGACACCGTCGGCTTTGGATGCCATGAGGTCGAAGGCCGCTTCGATGTCCTCGAAGCTGAATCGGTGAGTGGTCATATTCGATCACCGCCACGAACTCGGGGAGTGAGGTATCGGCCTCGGTGGAGCAACTCATCGAGAGCAACCACATGGAGAGATGACGACCGACACAGTGATAAAGCCAGTTCGTACTCAACGGACAAATCTTCGTCGACAGTACTCCGAACTGTCCAAAGCGACACACACTCCCGCAGACACGCCCAATTGTTATTGATGCTTCAAGAACACTAGTACGGTATAGAATACCGTGGTCACACTGTCTCTCCAATCGAGTTTGTCCAAGAATACCTGAGCGATCACGAACGTGTCTGCTGAGAGTGTGGGTACGAAGCACCGATGCGGACGGAGTGGGAGGTCCCAAAGCGCGGCGACGAAGGCCTTCACTACCACCACATCTGCCCGAAGTGTGGTGGTGTCGGAAAAAGACGCCGAGTGAGCGCCTTCGGTGTTACCCAATAAAAAATAGGAACCTAACCAGTAATGATGTTTCGGTCGATGAGCAGGCATTCGAAAAAGATGATGAACGGAGGGTCGACGAGGATGGCTTCGAGGTCATCGATGAGACTCCTGAGTTCCGGCCGTCGGTGCAGATAGAAATTCAGGCGAAGGTCGATGCAAACCACCCCAATGGGCGTCTCGAAGCAGGTCCGGATCACATATACGGCAAGACCCTGGTTCAGGAAGAGCGAATTCAGGGCCAAGAGGCAGAGTTAGCATCGATTAATGCGAAGGCGGTATTCGGGAGTCAGGATGGACGAGAAGAGCGGACCCGAGAGATCGTGGTCGAGGAGACGACGGCGCGGCGTGTGGAGTTCTTGAAGCGGGTGGGCTGTGTGAACCCGATGGTTCATCCAGGGCGATCCGATCCTCGTGAGATGCTTCCTCCAGAGCAGTTGGGAGGGGTGAACAGAGAGGCGATGCGGTTGGCCGAGAAATTGAAGGGCTGGTCGACGGCGGCGATTGGTCGACAGCTGGCTGAAGGCGTGGTCGGTGGTCTGGATCTGACGAGTGCGGTGGTTGGGACGTTCGAGAAATTGCAGACGGCCCCCGGAGTAGTAGTGCCGATCGGGAAGCTCGAATCAATTAGTCGTGAAGAGGTGAGCATTGAGGGTCGAGTAGTCCAGTTGTGGGATTCATCGAGTCCAGCTATTGCACAGGTAGGACTCATCGAGGATGAGAGTGGGAGAACGAAATTCACGTCCTTCGTGAGATCGAATCCAAAATCGGTCCAAGAAGGCGAGGAGGTGTGTATCTGTGGAGCGGCCAAGAGCTGGTATCAAGGGCGTGTCTCGGTGGCTGTGACAGGGTGGTCGACCATCCATACCCCTGAGCGCGGTCGGTGGTGGGTGTAGTCGGCTCAAGCGGGCTTCTTTTTTGCTATATGCCGGAGCCGACCCTAACCCCACCTCCCCACCCACCGCTCCGTGCTCGCTCGGTGCGACTCACCCGTTCGTCTCACCGGTTCTCGTTCGCAGGCTCACGAGAACGCCGCTGTGCGCGCAGCCACGACCTTGACAGCAACGCTAGGTGAGAGAGTACATTTCGTCTGCTCTATTCCTACAAACTCGGCTACCATAGCGTCGACAAGTTCAGGAATACTGAACTCTGACTCGTGGGCATCGGCTAGAAGGCGGAGGATATCATCTGCTGCCCCAATGCGAAACACCCCAGCATCGGTATTTGGATCTGGATCATACAGACCCTCATATCTTGTTTCGTCATATCGGACACTGTCTGATCTTGTGCAACAAGGTATACATAAACAACAGCGTTTCACTGTAGACTGTTCGACGAAATACTTGCAACTTACAACATATCGCTCCTAAAGAGGCTGAGGAAGCAGGTGGTATAGTCCTATTATTGGGGTATCTCATATTGGGATTGATGTTTCACTTTCACTGTGCTTGGCTGAATTATATCAAGTAGTGACTTCTCTGGATATGTAGGAGGGGTTGAGTAGTTGGAATACAATGTCACATGCTCCATGCGACTCACACCTCTCTTGCATTCTGCCTTTGATACATAATGTTGGGTATTTTCAATTTTGTTCTGGGTGACGACTCCTCAGATACGTTGGTGGAGTGTCGACAGTGTGGTTCGAAACTAGAGGAGGGACTGAATTGTTGCTTAGAGTGCGGTAGTTCGGAGCTAGCGCGGTATCAGCTGTAGACGAATCTAGCTGCTGTTTTTGATCTCTTCTTTCTATCGAGAAAACAGAGAGAGTTTCTGTTTGTTGGCTTTGCTGGACGCACCCCCGTGTCCCCTTGTGATGATTCTCCAGAGCAGACGAAATGTACTCTCTTGATCCTGTATTGACTAGGGATTTAACCTACAAAGTCCTGGTTGGGCGTTCTTTGTTGGTTAAGATGCTTCACTGAGAGAAACGGCTTCGAGATTGAAGCAAAAAGCTCGTGAAAAGAGGTGAGTCTGTACGGTCTTTCACCTGCCATGTGGGGTGTGGTCGACGTCGATCAGTGAATATGAACAGTATACTACTGCCAACGAATTTTTCGTGCCCCAAAGGGTGCGGACACTCCGAATGAGTGTCTCATCCCAATGACTCAAACCGCACTTGAGAGACTCAGTCCAACGAACCGTGTCCTGAAACGAACCCAGTACGAAGCCTTCGCGTTCTCGCTGTACGACGGTGATGTCCTCGTTCGAAACGAGAGCCATCTCAATCCAGCCGATCACGAATACCGTGTCACCGTCGTCGACAGGATACCAACGACGTGTGAATGCCCTGCGGACAAGCGATTTGACGGCCCCTGTAAGCACCGAACAGCACTCGCGATCCGACCACCAATCTTGGATGTCGCCACCCAGATGCAACTGGTCGCAGACGATGGGGTGACTACCCAAAAGACACCACTCGAATCAAGAAGGAATTTGAAATGTATAGACACAGCGTTGTGGGCAATAGTGGGTAAACCTTATTCAGTGGTGGATCTTATTCAGTAATATGACCAAAGTAGATGCTCACGACCTTCGAACAAACGAGACCGACGACCGAGGTCGAATCTATCTCGGAACGGAGTATGCGAACAAACGTGTAACCGTTGCTGTCGTCGACGTAGAATCTGACCGTCCCAACGAGGACGAACTAGCCGCTGCGTACCGCGAAGCCTCAGAGAGCGCAGAGGAGTTGGCAGAAGAGTGGGATGATACATCAGATGAAGCATGGGATGGACTGGATGAATGAGCGAGAACATGGAGCTTCGACGCGGGGACGTCGTCATCGTCCGGTTTGATCCTGCCGAAGGTCATGAAATAAAGAAGACTCGACCAGCGGTAGTCATACAGAACGATATCGGAAACAAAAATTCTAGTACGACCATCGTTGCTCCTGCGACGGGAACATATCGAGGCTATCCCTTTGAGGTTCTCGTTGAAGCCTCAGATTCACCATTCGAGAAGGATTCCTCCGTTCGTCTTGATCAAATTCGTGTTGTGTCTATCGAAAAGCGGATTCACTCGGTGGCGGGGAGTCTTGATACAGAGACAATAGAAGCGATAGATGAGGCGTTGAAATTGAGTCTTGGATTAGACTGATTTCCAGATTTTTGCCTTCTACGTCGATATGATCTCATGAGAGTCTCAAAGTCGACGGTTGAATGCATAATTGATCTAGCGACGAGGAGTGTGTATCAACAGAGCGGCTAAGAGCTGGTATCAAGGGCGTGTCTCGGTGGCTGTGACCGGGTGGTCGACCATCCATACCCCTGAGCGCGGTCGGTGGTGGGAGTAGTCGGTCGAGGCGGGCTTCTTTTTTGTTATTTGCCGAGCCGACCCTAACCCCACCTCCCCACCCACCGCTCCGTGCTCGCTCGGTGAGACTCACCCATTTGTCTCACCGGTTCTCGTGAGCCTGTGAACGAGAACACCGCTGTGCGCGCAGCCACGACCTTGACAGCAACGCCGAGTGGGAGAGTACATTTCGTCTGCTTCAGATGAAGTTCGTCGACGATCAATCCAACTGGTGACTACACACCACTTATGCAAGTGAATATACCGGCTTAGGCGTTCTGCAAGTCGTCCAAAGCCGGAGTCGGATAATTAAGACAGCAGCGACCGCTCGGCGACGGTCACCGAAACTTCGGGATGGAGTTCGGACCAGCTACCGCTGTCACCGGTTCGGTAGGAGAGCAGCGTGTCCTCGAAGTAATCGCCGAGCGAATACGTCGCGCTGCCGCGCAGGCGCTTTCCATGGATGCGGTACCGCTCGGTAACTGACTCGCCAGCAGTCAGAGTGCGAACCAGTCGTGTATTGTCTGTTCCCGTACTGTTTGCTGTGACCCTGACGTGGTCGGTCTCGTCGTACTGATCGGTGAGCAGAAGCGTCCGCATCCCGCTCTCATCGGGTGGGATCAAAGCGAGTATCCCGAACGGCCAGACACCAGTGTTTCTGATCTCGATAGCGGTCTCGCCGTTGTTTCGGAGCCTCACGTCCAGCGACCCAGGGCTGTCGACAGTGATGGCTGAATCTGCTATCTCTACATTGAAGCCGAGCGGTCCGGCCGTGTCAGCCGACGAAACCGAAGTAATTGTGTACTCGGGATCGCCCATGCAGCCAGCGAGCCCGGTCATCGTCGCCGTCACAGCCCCGAAATAGTGGCGTCGTTTCATCGTGTTTCCTCTCCGGTGCGGACTGACTCATCGGTCAGATGAACGAAGACATCCTCGACAGTCGCGTCGGCTGTGAGATCGAGGCGCTCGCCGAAGGCCGACAGCGTTCCCTCGTCGACGAGTCGTCCCCGGTGGAGGATGCCGATGCGGTCACAGACCAGTTCAACTTGTCCAAGGACGTGACTCGAAAAGAAGACGGTGGTCCCACGTTCGGACTCCGATTCAACGACATCCCGGACCAGCGCCACGCCGTGGGGATCGAGTCCAGTGAAGGGTTCATCGAGAATCAGCAACTCCGGATCGCCGACGAGGCTCATCGCGAGTGCGAGACGCTGTTCCATCCCTTGGGAGAACTCACCCGCTGGGCGGTCGATAGCATCGTTGAGGCCGACCCGTTCGAGCAGCCTGACGGGATCGTCATCGGACCCTTTGGTGTCGGCAACCAACTGGAGGTGACGCCGGGCCGAGCGGTCATCGTATGTGTCGAACCGGTCGGGGAGGATTCCAATTCGCTGGTGGCAGGCGACCACCTCTGTCCAGGGATCGAAGCCGAGTACGCGTGCGGTTCCGCTCGTGGGTTTGCTGTAGTTCATCAACAGGCCGATGGTCGTCGACTTCCCGGCCCCATTTGGACCGAGAAAGCCGTAGACTTCTCCACGGTCGACGGTGATATCAAGGCCGTTGAGGGCGGTCTGATCGCCGTACCGCTTGGTCAGGCCGTCGGTTTCGATAGCCGGTGTCGTCATACTAGATCACTCCGCTGGAAACGATAGCGAGCCAGTCCTAGGGGCACAACCAACCATACCAGGAGGACGACGAGCCCGGATGCCTCGTGGAGGTAGGCTGGGGGTGTCTGGCCCTGGAACGCGCTTTCGACGGCGTAGACGTTGATGCTCGTCGGCGTCTGAAGCTTCGTGATGACGGCGTCGTAGCCTGCCCCGGAGTTCCCGACTCCGAGCAGCCAGTTGGTCAGTAGGCGGTAAGCCCGCCCCGGAGAGAGCCGGAGCAGCGCGAAAAACAGCCCGTCGGCTGGCGCGTTGAACGAGGTTACCGACGCGTCACCGACGGCCGCGTATGTCATCTCGGCGAACCTCGTCCAGAAGACCGTGAACACGAGATAGACGCCACCGAAAACGACAGTGGCCGCCCGGACGGTACTCGATGTGATCGCAGAGATAGCGGTGGCGACCGAAACGAGTGTTGTAACATACAGCAGTGTTGCCAACAGAACACCACAGAACAGTAGCGGCGAGAAGAGTCCGAACCGGACGATACCGACCAGTCCCAAGGCGACCGCCGCGGCCGAAACCGGGACTGCAAGTCCCACACACCGTCCTATAACCTTCCCAATGAGGATATCACTCCGGGTCAACGGTAAGCCAAGGACGAACTTCAGGCTCCCAGACGTTCGCTCGCCAACAATCGAGCGGTAGCTCAACAGGAGTACACCCACTGGGAGGAGAAACGAGCCAGCGGTCTGGACGAACCCGACGGTCAGATTCGGACCGAGGCCCTGCCATCCGTTGTAACTTGGTCGGTAGGCCCACACGACGAGGAGCACAGCGAGCAGCCACGGCCCCTTTGAGCGTAACATTCCACGGGCTTCCTCTCGGGCAAGTGGGAGCCAGCGAGGGCGTGTACTGGCCAATGAGGTCACACGCCACCTCTACGGTGAGACGACGCACGTTGGCACTGCTGTAGACTCTGGTTAGGAGGACTCACCGCCAATAGGGTGATATCTTGAATTATTGTGGGATTGTCATTTGGGGACATCTGCTGAAGTATTCAGACACAGGCAACTTGTATCTTAGGATGAATTAAACCTATATTGAACACACGTTTCCGCGTTCTGGTGTGCCAGCTGTTTCTGCCTATTCGTAGTAGTAGACACGGTCGACAAGTGTGAGTCCATTTCCCATCTGGTGATCTCAGAACTCAAAGTGAGGGCTGAAGGAGTAGATCTCTATAGAAAAAGCAGACGAAATGTACTCTCTTGATCCTCACGTGAACTTGAATATTTGTCATCATGGGGTTCAATAACACATCTTGAGTACTTTTTCGAGACCTCGATGCGTCACAATCGGCCCGCATCTTTTTGTGGTGAATTGGACTCCGAGTCCCTGCTTGGTAAACTCGATGTGGAGCTGCCGACAGCGTCGACAGTGGTACAGAACCCCACATAGACGCCTGTCTATACAGAAAACCACGCTTCGGTGTGTTACTCCACCTTATCAATCACTCTCGGTTGGATTATCAAATGTTCCTAACACACGCCGGATACAATCGCTATACTATGTGGTGTGTTAACGAAGCACTTATAAGCTATTCATGTCTAAAAGACCGTAGTAGACGTTGGAGCAAACAACAAACGGAGTGAGGCCGTAGCGACGGTCGACCGTTCGTGGGTGTGTTGTTTTCGTAGAGGATGGTGATTCGTGGTTTAGCTATGTCTCAGCATGTCTTGTGGCAATGTCGACTGTGTTGGCCACCTTCGAGGCGGAATTGATCACAAAAAGATTTCACCCGTTTCACGCGTCACCGGGAATATCTGAGTTACTAATTCAGTGAGGACTGTAGATCGGGTGTCTTTGTAGTAGGTGCTCTATGGAAGTCGTCTTGGGTAGTATTGCGAGATCTCCTGTTGATCGCCATACCGCCTAGTTCACAAGCCTACCGCCGACCGCACACCGCAGTGCACCCCACGGCCGACCGCACAGCATAATTCACAGACGCCACAGCCGACCGTACAGCATTGTTCATAGCTCAGCACCATCGTACCGCTTCACAGCCCGCCGCTCCCCGATTCAGCCACTATACCGCATTTCTCGTGGTTCAACTGACGGTCTGAAAATCACACAGCGGGTGATCGTCGACTATCGACCGACTGTTGGCACTCAAAGTGCCGTTTCGTTTCTCACTAGCGCAGAGATAGTAGACGCCCAAGAGTACGAGAGGGAGTGTTGGGTTGTCGGTCATAAGCATACTGATGGATTGATTGATTGATCTTGCGGAACAAACTGGTGATTTGGTGGTCGACAAGCAGAAAATCGGCACGAAAGATGCGCTGGCGTCGGCCTTCAAATCGTCTGAATCTCACTAACCAAACACCCCACCCAAAATGCCTTTTTGAGTGCAAAACTTGGTTAGTGACATGGGATCGAAGCTACCCGACGAGTGGGACAACCAACAGTGGGATGAGGCACTCGACGACGCCTACGAGGCAGTCGACGCGTCGCGTGGGAAGGGCTCGGTGACCGTAACGTGATCGACGGGCGCGGCTACTTCTATCTGAAGAGCAGTCACAACGGCGTGTTCTTTAGTCAGTATATCGCGCCGGTAGAGCCGAAAGAACGCGGTTCATCTGACTAACTAAATCCAGTATCAAGTAGTTGCTTGCAAGACTGCGAGCGCATCTCAAACAATGAAAATGTATTTTTCGCCTCAATATAGATTGTGCATATGGGAACCATAAGACAGTTGTATAGAAAAATTGATGATTGGGCGTGGGGCTTATCTCGTGGCAAATATGCCATCCTAGCGGGTCTCATAGCTGGTTTAACTGCGTTTGCAGTCTCAGTGGCCCTTGGGGATCCGAACTATGTTATTGCAATTACAATGAGTCTTACGTTGACTGTATTCTACTACTGGTTCAGCCCGAATCAAAAAGAGGAATGAAGCACTGCGTGTCTAAGTATAGCAACTCGTTCAGCAGATCAGTCGTGAATATATAATCTCTCTTTCGTTGGAGAGAAGAGCATTCTCCGACAGACAAACCGACCCGTCTTTCATGTGATCTGAGACGAGAAGTCTGCAAGACTGCGAGCGCAACTGCTGTCAACTGTTGATAGTTTCAGCAGAGCCCGTGATCTCTTTTCCGAGATCAGGAATACGACGACGGGAACATCCTCACTGTTAGGCTTCCACCGATGAACCAGTAGTTCGAAATATCGATGCCTATGGAAATCCATCCGGTGCTACAGACACGTGTTCATACGTCTGTGTGTTCGATCTCGACGTTTGAAACCTCGAAGCGTGCACCCCCTTCGTCGCTATCGGTCACAGCCACTGTCCACCCGTGGGCCTCAGCGATCTCCTTGACAATTGCGAGGCCGAATCCGGTTCCGTCACGGTTCGTCGTGAACCCCGAGTCGAAGACCACCTCTCGTTTCTCCTCAGGGATACCCGGACCATCGTCTTCGACGTAGAACCCCTCGCCGTCAAGAGCGCCGATCCGAATCGTCACGTTGTCGCCCCCGTGTTCGATGGCGTTTCGAAACAGGTTCTCAAAGAGCTGTTGGAGGCGGTCGGGATCAACCGCAAAAGTGAGATCATCGTCAACGACCAATGCCGCGTTCTTGTGGTCGACCATCTCCCAGCAGTTATTGACGATGGCCGCCAGCGACACCACCTCACGGCTGTCGATTGCTTGGCCCTGTCGGGCCAACACCAGCAAGTCATCGATCAGCCGCTCCATACGGTCAAGAGTGTTGGATAGGGTCTTTGTCGAAGTGCTAACTGTATCGAGAGTCTCGTCTGACAGCGGTTCGTACCCGTCGTCGGTTTTCACCGCCTCAAGGAGTTCGTGAATAATATCGCTGTGACCCTGGGCGACGTTGAGCGGGTTCCGAAGATCGTGGGAGACCATACCGGAGAACTGTTCGAGCCGATCATTTTGAGCTTCGAGCTGCCGCCTGTAGCGTTCCTCATCGGTCACGTCACTCAACACAAGCAGCAAGCCAAGCTGGACGTTATTCGCGCTGAAGGAGTTTCTCGTTGGCCGGAAGTACTGGGTCTCGTCGCCGTCTGTGTGTTCGTAGACCTCCCTATTCCGTGTCGTGGCTGCAAGCTCCGGGCAGACCTCGGCGAGCGGTTCGTCGAGACGGCCTTCGAGTGCCGGAAACAATCTCGCCGCGCTCCGATTGAAATCACGGATCTCGTCGTTATCATCGAGGACAATCACGGGATCATCGTACTGGCCAGCCAATTGGATCGTCTCGAAGCGATCCGTATAGATGAACAGGACACCGACGGCAAAGACGGCGACGCCGAGGGCGGAGTAGCCGATGTCGACAACCGAGTCGCTGACAGCACCTAGGATATCAAGGATGACCGGTAAGGCCGTCAGCCCGACGAGGGCGACGAACGGTCGTGTGTCGTAGTCAACCTGTGCGAAGAGTTCAAACAACATGAAGATACCAACGACTGCGAGCCCGTAGGCCAGCCCCATCCCCAGCCAGTGGAGGATGCCGTGATTGATCATGAGGTGAGTAAACGGCTGGTCGGCCATCGTCGGCGTAAAATACAACCCGTGGATCGGGTTCGTGAGCTTAACACCGACAATGCCGAGATAGACTCCGGCGGCAACCCTCTGGTAGGTGGCATTGTGGTGGAGCGACCGCCCCGTATAGGCCGAACAAAGGTAGAGCCATGGGCCGACGGTGGCGAGGCCCACGACGAGGCCGATTAGATAGAAGACGTATTTGAGGTCCGGTGTCGGGGCGATAAGATACCCGACCTGGAGGAGTGACCATGCACCACTAGTCGCAAGCAGTGCGATCAATCCGTTCCGCGTGTCGCGTTGTTTGATTTGCTTCGCACGGAAGATACTTCCAAAGCAGACCACAGTAGCGACTCCGAACGCAACGACGTACAACTCGAACAGCGGGAACGACGCCTGCAACAGGCTATTGGCTGTCATTAGGCTACAGACACCGGATTATGCTGCGTTGAGATGATATAAGTCAATGTGAACCGGTCATAAGTATTATTTATCAATTAGACTTTTGATTCTTGAGTTTATTCGAGAACATCCACACGTTTGGAATCAGAGCAACTCCCCAACCGTTCCTGCCAACGTATCGACATTCTATGACCCGATGACGACCGACTTCGCGTTCTTACGAGATATTCTGATGCCCCTCCCACGCTTCGTCATGTAGGCGACTGCATTTGGTGTCCACCTGAGACCGATTCCACCATAGGTAAGTAACCCAAATTCAGTGACCTCGACACGCTCGAT
>Ga0306907_1000585_pt1 | contig 15144 bp, 13 predicted proteins | sample AntRauTorcE11898_FD_190415 | JGI IMG/M metagenome (GOLD analysis project Ga0306907, IMG submission 190415) | Saline lake microbial communities from Rauer Islands, Antarctica - Metagenome Torckler E11 #898 (v2) (version 2) | ecosystem: Environmental > Aquatic > Non-marine Saline and Alkaline >... | reverse complement strand
TGTAACACTGTTAGAAGAAGACAGAAACTATAGACTAATAGCAGAAAGACGTCCCAGCGACAACGAAACATTCCCCGGCGGCACAGCAGTAAGTATTGACCTTGATAGTATTCCGTCCTCGGACTTCGTAATAAAAATACGTGGTTTTAATACATTAACAGTTGGACCATTTACTGATCCTTCGGGCCTAATTGAATTTAGACCCACTCAAACAACTGATGCTATTACCCCAGACACAAGTGTATTGGACGCATTTGGTAATGTGATGTTGGCACTCACAGTATTTGATCTACTCAAAGGAGTTGATGACTTATTTGCGGGTGTGAATGATGGCGTGGGCATATTTGATCTAATATTTGACAAGTTTGAAGATGTTACGGGCGTGGACTTACTTGGCGATGCGGAAGGTGGCACGCTGGTTGTTAGTTCGGACTTGGCCACACTTGATAATGGCACGCAAATAACAGCCAAAGCAAACTCTTATAACTTTGTGGGCAACGACTTAATTATAGCTGTTGATGGCAACGATAACGTAACCATTGACTTCTCAAACTTCAAACCCGCCGATGGTATTAACATTGATAATACACCCCAGATAGGTCAAACTATTGCTTGGAACGGTCAAGGTTGGGTTGCTATTGATGCTTGTTGTTCACCCGATGATAAATGGGAAAATGGAACAGCTCCGGACGACGTGGATCCACCACCAGTTGATCCACCTGTTGCTTGCGTGTTGAACATAACACAATTAAGTCCTCAGTCGTTCTATAATGTCTGGACTACTACAACACCGTCATTGGCGCCACCATTGGTTCCGTCAACGGGCAGCTTCTTTGCGCGATTCAAAGCATCAACAAAAAGCCAACAGTATGTGCCGCTAACCAAACTGTCAGGCAATGCCAAGCTATATCAAAGTGACGGACTGTTAGTTGAAACGCTAAGTGCTGGTAATTGTATTGTTGACAATGATGTAATTGAATTTCCTTTTGCTAATAGAGTATTGGGGCGTGACTATTATATTCTACTTGATGCTGAGATGTTTGAATATTGCGGTTGTAAAAACGCAGCAATTACTTCGCCCTCGGCTTGGTCATTTACCACTTCTCCATATGTTGTAGAAGAGCTTGTTATGACAGGTAGCAGCATTGATGAGTATATTCCTCCAAGTCTACCAACCTTTGGCGATCTAGTTGTGGCCAGTGTGGGACCAAGCGGAACAGAGTGTGTGGGTTCGCAGACTATTAGTGTAACGATGAACGAAGACATTGCTGTTACTAACCCCAACGAAACTGTTGAGATTATAGAGTCAACTACTGCTAAGACTGTGGGTGTGCTAACTCTAGGAAGTGCAACTATTAGCGGAGCAACATTAAGCTGGACAGGTTTTACAACTCCGTTATATGAAACAACTTACTCGGCTGTATTACCAGTTGATTGTCTAACAACTATTCGTGCTGATCAAACATTTACTGATCCGGATTCGTGTGGAGGTAGCTACGAACTAACACCTCCACAAGCTACCAACGACGGTGCTGTTTGGCAGTTTAAGACTCCCAAAGAGTTTGCTCTAATAAGCTACAGCTTAAACAGCAGTCCTTTTGATGATTTTGATAACACTAAGGTCAACGTGCGATCAAACTTAATTCTAAACTTCAACAAGGTCATTGAAATAAACCCTTCAAACAGCTTCATATACTTGTTTGATGAAAGTGATACACTGATTCAAACGTTTGACTTGAACGCAACGTTCGCCGATGATCAAATCAACACAATATTTAGAATTGGTGGCAGTTATATTATGTTAAACCCAACCAGTATATTTGAACAGGGCAAAACTTACTACATAAATACGAGCACTGATGCCATAAGTGATGCGATATGCGGCGAATTTCTTCCAGTTATTAACAGCAAAACACGCATATCGTGGACCACGGACCAGGTAAAAGTAAGCCCAACAGAAAGTAATGTATTTGATATGCAAGATGGCACCCTTGTATTACCGTTTGAAAGAGATGTAGTTCCCGGTCCGGGCGAGATAGAGGTTGTGGACGACTTGGGTAACGTGCTGGCAATCATTCCCAGCAACCATCCCGCAATTAATTACAACTAGGATATAGATTTATGGCAATAGTAGATTTTCAGATATTTTATATAATTGGCGAGGCGTCGCCGGACGGTCCACCAGGTGCGACACTAGAGTGTAACTCCACAGTATTCTATAGATCATCCATTATAGACATTTATACAGGACAGTGGCAATTTGACTGGGCCAATGATGGGATCCCATATGGAATAATGCTTGAAGTAATCCCATACGTAACAAGGGATGGGTCTGCTGAATTTAATAATCCCATAACCACAAGCACAGCACCAAGTAAGACAACTGATACTACAGCTGACTTCAATTCAACATTCAAACTTATAGACGGTGCGCAAGCATTTCTTGACGGCCTAGGTGCTACATTAAATGCCACTGCTAACGTTACTAGAGATTTTGAAGTAGACCTCTTTGTGAACACGTATGTCAACGCAGTGTTCGTTAATCTCGTAAGTAGTCTCGATATGTTTGCGCGTGGTGATAAGAACGTGGTTGAATTTGAATCTAATCCCAATGTAACTTCTAGTCTATATGCGAAGGTTGGTAAGCTGACCGGGTTTGGTGGCGCAAGTGTTCCCATAACTCCGTCAGTAGTCACATCAACCATTAGAACTAGTGTGCATTTAGATGCTATTCCTTCATATCCTGCTACTATTGATTTGGCAGCACTGGGATTAAGCATACCTGAAGGAACCAATGTAACATTCAACATTGGCAGAGGCTTTGTTAGAGATAAGACGCCGAACCAACAACCCATACCGGCATTTCCTAGTTGGCTATCATTTAGAACAGCCAAAGAAGGCATTGTCCCAATTGCTGCTGAATTTGATGTTACTTCGTCGGTGGGTGGCATATATCCAATTGCCCTAGATAACATCGCATCAAACTTTAGCTTGCTTGCGGAACCATACAGAGTTCGTCCGTTTATATCATTACAGGTTCTACAGTCTGATGTAACAACGTTTGCCAATATAATAACGGATGTGTTTGCTGTTATACCCGTAACCACAACTATTGAGTCGGATGTTAATATCACAACGGACATAGAAGCTACGTTTGTTTCGTCACCGGACTTAACTGTTTATTCGACAGTTGGTAGTATTACTAACTTTGCATCTGATATTGTCTCAACGTTACAGATATCACCCATTGAGAACTGGAGATATAGGCACGGCACGTCGGATATAACTGTTAATAGTCAAGTTATTACTGACGCAGAAAGGTTTCTGGGACTTATTGAAGATCTAATTATAGAAAGCCAAGTTAGCACTGCTCCTAACTATACATCAGACATTACAAGTGATCTAGATATATCTGGACAACTTGAAGCATCACCGCAAGCCTTGTTTACTACAGGAACAGATATTGTTACAGAGACGTCTGTGTCAGCAGTGATTAGTGTAATAAGGTCAGCTAATTCGTCATTAACTACGGAATTTACCTTAGAACAGCTTGACTCAACCATTATGGTCTGGGACACCTTGAATACTACAGGTGATACAGCTGAACTAATCATTAATAATGCGGTGGGAGTTGTTTCAATAAACTGGGGTGACGGACTAACTGATTATTATACTGGAAGTAATATCATATCGCATTCTTATACTACCCCTGGAATATACGAAGCAAGAATTGACGGTAACTTTGACGAACTTAGTAATACGTGGCAAGGCAGTGTTATCAATTCTCCTGTAACACTAAGACCTGCGTTAGTTAAGTTAAAGGCTTGGGGACACCACGGTGCAACTTCATTACGCGGAGCGTTAAGTGGTAGTATTAACCTAACGGAAGTAGATAACTTGATAACAACTAGCGTAACTGATATTAGCGGACTTTTTGTTAAATCGTTTGGCTTTGACCAGGATATCAGTGCTTGGGACGTATCCAGTGTAACTAATATGAGTTATATGTTTGAAAGCACAGACTTTAACCAACCACTAGCCACTTGGGACGTATCAAGTGTAACTGATATGAGTGGAATGTTTGGCGGATCTAAATACAACCAACCGTTAGACTCTTGGGACATATCAAGTGTAACTGATATGAGTGGAATGTTTAGGGTTGCTGACTTTAACCAACCACTATTAAACTGGGACGTATCAAGTGTAACTGATATGAGTTATATGTTTAGTTCAGCGCAGTATAATAAAATAACAATTTGGTCTACTCCTAGCTTAATTACCACAAGTCATATGTTTGATAACTCTAGAGAGTTCAATAGTAATATATCGTTGTCGTCTAGCACTAACCTAACTGACACAAGCTATATGTTTTTCTATGCTGAAAAGGTTAACTCAGGTTTAAATATTGACACAAGTAACGTAACTAATATGAAAGGAATGTTTGAACAAGCTAAGGTGTTTGAGGCTAGCCTCAGCGGGTTTAATACTTCAAGTGTTACTGATATGAGTGATATGTTTAGGAATGCTTTATTCTTTAATGGCGCGGGCCTAAACAACTGGGTAACTACAAACGTAACCGATATGAGTTATATGTTTGATGGAAGCTCAATGAATACCAATATTGATTCTTGGGACGTATCCAGTGTAACTGATATGAGTAGAATGTTTGGCTGGTGTCCTTTCTTTAACCAACCATTAGCCTCTTGGGACGTATCCAGTGTAACTAATATGATCAGTATGTTTTTGTATGCTGAAAATTTTAACCAACCATTAGCCTCTTGGGACGTATCCAGTGTAACTAATATGCTCAGTATGTTTCAACAAGCAACTTCTTTCAACCAAGACTTAAACAGTTGGGATACTTCAAACGTAACCGATATGAGTGAAATGTTTGAGGACGCAACTTCGTTTAATGGAGATATATTCAGTTGGGATACTTCAAACGTGACTAGTATGAGTCATATGTTTAGTGATGCAGAATCGTTTAATGGGTATATGAATAACTGGGACGTATCCAGTGTAACAGTTACAATGGGAATGTTCTCCGGAGCAACTTCTTTTAACCAAGACATGAATAACTGGAATACTAGCAGCTTCCGACAAGTTAACAGGATGTTTAAAGATACTACATCATTCAACGGCAATATTACAAACTGGGACACAACAGCAATATCTAACGAAACAGATATGAACGAAATGTTCTATAACGCCACAGCGTTTAATCAAGACTTGAGTGGGTGGTGTATGTCAGATCGTGTTCCATTTAAGCCTTATAGATTTGACACAGGAGCCACAGCATGGGTATTGCCAAGACCGGAATTCGGAGTCTTGTGTTAAACACACTCTTTCAATCACAATAAATCACGTTTGAAAGATAAATAAAGATACAGTAAACTGTATATTAAACCTTAAGGAGACATTATATGTCAAGTGCATCAGATTATTTAGAAGACAAAGTCCTAGACCACACGTTGGGCAACGCAGTATACTCACAACCTGCAACATTATATCTTGGACTGTGGACAGCAGACAACGGACTTGAAGCGGGCACTCTTACTGGCGAAGTAAGTGGTGGTTCATATGCGCGCGAAACTGTTACTTTTGGTAATAGCGCAAGTGGCACAGCAGCAACTGACGCAACGGTTACTTTCACAACTGCAACTGCCAATTGGGGAACTATTACTCACGTGGCAGTTATGGATGCGGCAACAGCTGGTAACGTATTGTATCACGGTAACGTATCAAGTGCCAAGCTAATTGAAAGTGCTGACACTTTCCAAGTAAGTGCTGGTAACCTAACTGTTTCAATGAACTAAGATAGAAGCAAGCTAGCACAGGGGTTGGGTCGAGGCCCGCCCTTTTTTTAAGGAGTTAATATGTCAAGACCAGTAACGGTTACTTTAATAAAACCCGTCGATTCGTTTTTTCAAAATAGCGCCAGCAATAACAGCGCCCCCTTTGGTGACTTTGAATACAACGCGGGTAATAGCTGTTATGTAGTGGCAGACAGTTCTCCCGGATTCAACTTTGGCACGGGCGACTTCACTGTTGAATGTTATATTCTAACATACGACAGCGGCGTTCTTTGGGACTTTCGTGACGGCACTGGCCAGAATCGTCTTAACCTTAGGCAATCAAACGACAACGGAACTAGGTATGAAATATACATTGGCGAAACATTAATTTTAACTTCTAGTGGCAAACGTAATGGACCAGGTATAGCAGTGGTTAGAAAAGACGGAGTAATCAGCTTATATGTTCGAGGTATACTGGATAACAGCGTGGCCAACACCACTGATCTAACAGCAGGACCTTTTACAGTGGCCGCAGACTATAATGGTGCCAACGTGGGCAACTATGGCGTCCAATTTGACGAAGTTAGAATTTCTAATGTGGCTCGTTATGACCAAAGCTATCCGTTGGCCATTAGTAGTTTTGTTGATGACGGTGATACTCAACTATTACTTGCAGCACAAGGTCCTGAATACAGTGAGGAGGTATATGATGATGCCAGATTTACTAATACGCGCAACGCAGTATCTACATCATTAGGAGGCAACTCTAATATCAGCACAGCTCAAAGCAAGTTTGGTGGTGCCAGCTTATACTTTAACAACGGCTTTCTAACTGTTTCCAGCTATGATCAAACATGGTCAGACAATGAGCTTACCATTGAAGGTTGGGTGCGCTTTCCTAAGGCTGTGAGTGATAACCCCAACGGATTTGTTATTTGGTTTACGGACAATCAAGGCAGCTACTTTGCGTTTAACAGCGTGCCCCTAGACGGTAACAGCGGCGGCTGTAGTCTAAACGCAATGGGAGCAAGGTCCAGGTTTGATTGGTATCCAAACGTGATTAATCAATGGTATCACGTGGCACTTACTCGCGATAGCAGCGACGACTTTCACTTGTTTGTTGATGGCGTTGAGAAAGCTGTGGGATATGGCACAGGTAACGCAAGTGGCACATTTATTCAAGACTCCGATATGCTTTGGGGTCGTTGGAGCGACGGTAGCGGTTATGCCGCAGCCGAATATTATATGGACGACATCAGACTGTCAAGCGTAAACAGATATTCTTCTAACTTTACAAGCCCAACCGCCGCCTTGGTTAATGACTATGATACAGCTTACTTGTTACACACCGACGGAGATAATAACAGCACTGTTATTAGTGACGACACCACTGCTCCCCCAAAGACATTAAGCGCACCAACAAGTCCTAACGCATCCAACATAACAGGAGTTAGTGCTACTCTTAACTGGAGTGAAGGTGTATGAGCTATAACATTGAACTAAGACAGCGTGGGGGTGGTAATGCTATTATCACAAAGTTAACAACTGCCACGGCTAATGTTGAAGTAAGCAACCTTGATCCATTGCGCACCTATGAGTTTCGCGTTCAACAAGTTGAGGGGCAAGAATACACTAACTGGAGTTCTTGGACTACATTTGAAACAACTGAAAGAGTCGTGGGATACAATGTCGACTATCGTCCAGTAAGCACTCCCGCTTCGCTTACCAGTCTTACTAATATAAACGCAACAAATGTTGATGTTGAAGACCTAGACCCCGCCACAGACTATGAGTTTCGTGTGCAGGCAGACAACGGTGATATAACTTCTGACTATACTACTTGGAATGAGTTTGCTACGGCTACTATTGGGCCAAGAACTGCAATAACAGTTACACGAGTCGGCACACCGACAATTACTACAGCGCAATCAAAGTTTGGGGGTGCTGGCCTAGATTTGCCAGGATCAAGCGATTATCTTTTATTGAACGATCCCGACGGTGTGTTTGACTTTGGCACAGCTAGAAACTTTACATATGAATTTTGGTATAAGATGAAAATCTTCGATAATTTCGGGAGAGAGTTTCTTTTATCTAGCAGATCAACAACTACTCCAAAACCTTGGTGGAGCTTAAATATAGACAACAGCACTGGCGAAATTCGTTGGATCCATTCGTCCCCCACTGCTAATGCCACAATAACATCTCCCTCTACCTTTAAGGATACTAATTGGCACCACATTGCAATTCAACGTGCGGGCAATACGCGCACTCTTTATGTGGACGGTGCCAATCAAGGAACAACATCTGTCACAGGTGAATTTAATAGTTCTTTTGATGATACTATTCTGCTTGGTGCAGAGAATAATAATTCGCCGCCGGCTTATATAGATGAATTTCGTGTGTCAAATACTGCTCGTTATACTGGCGACTTTACTCCACAAACTACCGCACACATACACGATACAACCACTATTGCATTGTTTCATATGGATGGGGCTAACGGGTCAACCACGTTTACTGACGATACTGGTGCCAAACAAGGACAAGCAGACCTAACTGTTACTTCAACGTTAACCGCAACAGTTGATCGTGTTAGAGGAACTAACCTAGACCTAACCACCACTGCTACTTTAAATGCAAGTGTGGGCAAGATAGTTCAAGCCAACATTGTAATGAGCGCGGCATTTGCCCCAACCATAACTGTTAACGCAACTAAGACTGGCGATGTGTTGATGGTTGTTAGTTCAACAATGGCCGCACAAGCTGCTCGTATTAGAACAGTTGATGTGTCTCTGTTGAACATTGTAAACTTGAATATCCAAGCTGCTAAAACAGTTGATGTTGCTTCCAACCTGAATAGTTCATTCGACATATCTGCTACACCCGCACGCCTTCGTTCAACGCAGCTAGACATAAACGCAACCACAACCTTAGACGCAACCCCCCTAAGAAAGCGTGAATTCAACGCGGATCTAGCAGTGTCGTCCGTTCTTTCAGCCACGTCCAATGTGATCACTGACACCACAGCAACGCTGAACAGCAATGCCACCGTAACTGCCCAAGCAGGTCGTATTAGAAGCGGTGTCGCGCAGTTTAACAGTGTGTTCACACTTGACGCAAACGCCGAAGCTCTTAATGATATGCAGTCCGATATAGTTGTTAGGGCAACTATGCTGGCAAGTGCTGAGCGGTTTGTTGGGGTAACTGCCAATCTAGTTGTTGACGCAAGTTTAAATGCCACGCCAAACTATACTGTTAACGCATACGCTGACCTTACAGCGCAATTCGAAATAACTGCCACCGCCGGCGATCTTGTATTTGCACAGCCGTTTGATCTACAGGCAACCTTTGATCTAAGTGCGGAATATGGCCTGAATAAGCAAGCCTACTCGGAATTAACTGTTGGTTCAAGTATGAGCGCAACGCCCACAAGGATCAAAGAGGCCGAGGCACTATTAGAAGTAACCTCTAGTCTAACAGCAAGTGTGCTCAAGCTCAAAAGAAGCAGTGCGGATCTAACTGTTAGTGCCACGTTAAATGCGCAAGCACAGCGTCTAAGAGCAAGCACAGCCAGCCTTAACGCAACCTTTGGTATAACGGTAGCTGCTACCAAGTTATGGATCGCATCAGCCCACTTGGAAGTTAGTTCAACGCTAACAGCAACACCCAACGCACTGTATCAAAGCAGTGCCACACTGGTTGCGAATTCCAACCTAACAGCCAACGTTGGACGCTTAACTCAAGCAAGCGCAAACCTGGAAGTAACAGCCACAGTCGCCGCAAGTATAGGTCAAATAGTAGTGCTGCGGGTTGTATATACTATTCCAAGCGAACGTAGAACGCACACCATACACGCTGAAAAACGAAACTACACTATTATAGGAGCATAAAATGAACAGAAGCGGATTTAATCAAACAATCAATGGACTTGATATTGACAAGGATTTGCAAGCACAGCTTACATACACATTTGATTGGAGTGAATGGTTGGGGGAAGGCGATAGTATAATTTCAACGTCTTATGAAGTAAAAGCAAGACGCAACGATCCCACTCCTGTGGTTATTATAAGTGATGGTATGGCAGACAGTGGCACCGACACTTATGTGGAACTCAGTGGTGGCCAAGCAGACAAGACTTATATTGTTACTTCTAAAATAACAACCGCCAATGGACTTGTTGATCGCAGACACTTCAGACTAAATGTGGTCAACAGAAGTGCGTAATGTCATTCTACAGCGATAGAAGAACCCAAGAAAGGAGGGTCATTTTGGATCCCACCCCACTAGAGAAGACCAACTTGGAAGCGCACGTTGATCTATGTCAACAACGCTACTTGAATTTAGAAAACAGACTTAGTAAAATCGAAGACAAAGTAAGTCGTGTGCACAACGACATAATTGAAGGTAATAAGAGTATGACCAAAGTAATGATAGGAGTTGCTGGAACAGTTGTAGCAGGACTACTGTCCACCATTGTGGTAATTCTGATTGCGTTTATTTAGAAAAAGCCCTTGCACGGAGAAGTAACAAGGGCTTAGTATTTCATAGCGCATTAGGAACTGTAATGGCATTAACAATGTTTTTGCGCTACACAACTATTTATCCTCGTTTATTTCGTCTTGTTTAAAAATGGCACGCCATTGCCCCCGTGTTAGATTATATTCGCCCGTAAGTGGATTCTCATACTTCAAACAACCTCGACAGTTATTCATCCAAGCTGCTTGGGTGGGTGCCCATTCGTGAACAACCACGCGAGTATCATCCAATGTCTTACCACAACGTTCACAAGGGTTTCCGTTTGGTTCTAACTTATACAACTCGGGTATGGCAGCAAGTTCGCCCGAAGTGGTTCTTCTATATATAATGCGCTGTTGAATGTCCGTGGGTATTTTCATTCAAATATTTAACGGGATAGTCATAAATATAGTTGTGAAGTGATTCTCATATCATTTTCAATACTTAGAGTGTATGTAAAGCCCTTGCTACTTCTCCAGTGTAAGGGCTTTTTTATGAGTAAAACCTCTGGGTAAAACACATCTCCGAATCCTCTAACAAGATACCCGAAAAAGAAGTCGCTCAAACTAATCAATTAGAAAGACACGAAGAGGATTCCTTTTGCTTTCTTATTGAAGATCATTGATATTGACATCGTGACATTGCTGGATCGTTTTTACTATAAGTGTCACACATTGACCAATAATTGAGGTGAAAGTAACACTTTTGAGGTCACACAATGGTGGGTATTTCAAATGTGTGACCTCAAAAGTGTTACTTTCACTCACTGCTTTTTTAAATTTCAAATGTGTGACGTCAAAAGTGTTACTTTCACTCGACAGTAACAAATCACAATGACGGACTCACACATTGAACAACCTGACAAATAATGGTTGACAAACTCACTTTTGAGTGTTATTATTAATAAACGGCTAAATACATTTAAGAAAAGGAGAAAGAGAATGGCAAACGAATATTACGATCTTCAAGACATTGAAGAGTTTATTAAAGTAACTTGGCCGCGTTCTTACAAGCGAGCAGAAACCGCAAAGAAGTTTTATGACGAAGTTGTTGCTGCTTTGGTCTTGGGGCAAACCAAGTCCACCAAAGAGCAACTAATGTTAGGACTTATCCCCATATCCAAGAGTAGACTAAGACGCAAAGTTCCAAGAACAACTAATGCGCATGGTGAAAAAGAATATATGTTGGACAAATTAATTATAGAATTTCCAATATATAAAGAAGAAAACAAAGGCAACAACGTCAAAGGAGAACAAACACTCGTGTCAACTAGAATCCCAATGGACATATTACTTGCGGGCAACAACGAAAAAGAAATAGTCCAAGAAGCATTTGCTGATATATTCGCTGCTAAGTTTGATTCACAGACAGAAGATGTAGACATTGACTTTGCTCCAATCAACATACAGAACTTAAAAAACTATATCAGCAATACAGAAACTACCATTAATAGTTTAAAAGCAAGAACACCAAATAGCAATAAAATTAAGACTTATCAACGCTATGTTACCAGCGCAACCATAATCCTTTACGGAGCGGAACACTTTAACGGTGAACTGCCAATGCGCGTAAGTGAAAGCGTGTTTGGTCGTCGCTATTATAAAGGACCTAATCTGCAAAGCTGTCCTAAAATAGTTAGAGAAGCTGCTCTTGGACCCGTTTGGGAAGTGGACATAAGCAACAGTGTATTCAACTGGAAGTATGCGCAACTACCTTTGGACACAAGAAATAAGATGAGTTACATAAGAGAATACTTGGAAAGCAGCGCAAGTAAAACACGTATTCGTAAGATGCTGGCTCGCGCTACTTTTGGCAATATTAAGAATTATAATGAAGATGCTAGCATCGACACTATCAAGAAGGTTATAACGTCAATTAGCTTTGGTGCGCAACCCAATACACTAGCACGTTATAGAGATGCTGCGGGTCAATGGCAAAGCAGCAGCATCAACGATATAATTCAGGATGCGGAGTGTCGCAATAATTTGATGACACATCCTTGGATGGCAAAGTTCCTCAGAGAACAACTTGCTATTAACGGCATACTTAAGAAGCAAGCAAAAGAGTTCTTCAAAGCTAATCCAACCCCACACGTATTAAATGAACACGGGAATTTTGATGCCAAGAAGGGTATTAGTATGTTATATCAGCAAGAGGAAAGAAAAATAGTTGAACTGTTGACACAAGAAGGCATTAGGCACAATCCCGCTCTTAAAAGAGTATTGTTGGTGCACGACGGCATATACTTTAATCATAAACCTGCATTGGCCGATATGCGTTGGGTATTACAACAGCATTGGCCCTGTGCTGATTTAGACGCGCACAAGATAGACAAGTGGGTTGCTAACTCGCACATTGACCACCAAGAACAGCATTATGCCGATATAGCCCGAGAAGAGCGCCAAGCAAACGATGGATATTATGCGGGCAGACCCAAGTTAACAGTTGTTAGATCACACGGCAATGATGATGCGGGTATGCGAGCAGCAAGTAGCGAGCCCAATTATGAAACAGCAGCATACGCGGATCCAAGTGCTCAAGAATATACTGACCACACATCAAACGCACCCGACTTCGTTAGTTCACTAACAGCAACTAAGCCACGTAATATACCCACAAACACCAACAGGATTAATAGCAATGATTGATATCGGAGCAGCTTTGGCAGACTGCCTGAGTGATAACAACCCCAAGAAGTTCTTTGCTTGTCCCAAGAACATCACGCTTTTGGAACTATACCTTGATTATCCTGCGTATGCTTGGAAACTAATTTTGGACGAGATACTTTATGATACAAGTGCGTCCGAAACAGCTTGGGATTTGAGTATTGGTCCAAACCGCAAAGAGATTCTTGACAACCGTGAACTAGTCGCAATCATTAAAGGTTATGGCACGCACAATCTGGATGGTTGCTATGAACATTGAAAAGAAAGAATGGCTGAGAGATCACTGGCCCGTGTTAGATCTTGTGAGCAACGCATTTGATATGCCCCCGTATATGATATATGATATGTGGGAAGACATCAACTACGAGGATAGTGCGGCTAGCATATACACTGTAAAGCGCCTTATGTGTGAATACAGCAGGCAGCACACAAGACGCAGAGACTTTGAACTACTACGGGCTAGCCTAGGGGGTTGTCCAGATTGGAACCCCCTAGAATATGAGTTGTTTCTTAACACCAAAGCGGAACTTAAACGCATTGATGCGCAATATGAGAAGCGCAACATAATACGCTAAATAATACAAAGGAAACGCTATTATGGAAAAGAAGAAACCCGGACCCAAAGGCGGTCCAAAGCTGGGCGAGAAGATTGTTCAAGGCTATGTGATTGGTCGAAACAAGGTAGTGGTGCCCGCGGAGGAAGTAGAACAGTTGGCCGCTTATGGAATGAAGACCACCGAAATAGCTGATTGGTTTGGCGTAAATGAACAAACAATGCGATATAATTTTAGCGATATACTGCTAAAAGGTCGAACGAAATTAAAGATGAGCCTGCGAGTTGCTATGTATAAGAATGCAATTGACAGCAACAACACCACAATGCAGATATGGTTAAGCAAGAACCACTTGGGTATGAGCGACACACCACTTGACGGTGACGCAAACACACCTCTACCTTGGAGTGAGAATGTGGACGATGATGTTGTTATTGATGAATACGATGAGGAAGAGAATGAAGAAGGTTAAGAGTATGACACTGTGTGATGTATGGTATTCAAAACAGAACGGGGTTGAAACTTGGACTGTGGAATATAAGGGTGACTACAACAACTTTGACACGTTTGAAGACGCAATGGATGTCGCCGATGAACTGTGTGGGTTGAACGCCATCAAGTGTGAAGTCAGTGAAGTAACCGCTGTATTAAGGCCCGTAAAACAAAACCATTGATAATCACCCCATTGTAGGACACATTTGCGCGTTTCTTATTAAGTATTAGAAAGGAGCGCAAATGAAATATGAAAAAGTAGAAGAACCAGTGTTTATAGTAAGCGTGGAACTCATCAACAGTCGACACGGTTATGAAGTTATAGAGGTCAAGTTCAAAGGTGTTAAGACCCAATCACACTATAAGACTTGGATTGACCCAAAGTTTAACAACTGGTGTAATTGGCAACACATCTTGGAAATAGCCAACAACAAAGGTGTGGTGCTGAGCAACATCAAGTATAAGGACAAGGAAAAGCGCACCATCAATGCCGACAGTGAACCCCGTATTGAATATGTGGTTACACCCAACGAACTTGCTGATGTGCTACAAAGCTATTGGGATAGTATGAGCACATATAAAAGGATATTCGGAAGTGATTGAAATGACCGCGCACCAACTGTTGGCAAGTATAGCGCATCCTGATATGCCCGAAGGCACTGCTATTATCGGGCAGAGATTGTGTTCTTATTGAGCAAGACCAAAAGATGTAGGCTCTAATGTCCCAGCGGGTTAACCAGGAAACACTATGACTTGGCACTATCTAAATCAAACGCAAATAGTAACAACTGTGCCCTCGGGTATGATTGGGTTTGTTTATCTAATACACGACCTGCCCAATGATATGTTATATGTGGGCAAGAAGCTGGCCATCACCACCAAGAAGATGCCACCCTTAAAAGGCAAGAAGAACAAGCGGCTGAGCAGGATTCAAACTGATTGGCAAGACTATTATGGTAGCAGTCAGCGGTTGAACGATATGATCAACGCATTTGGCCAGCATCAGTTCACTCGCACAATATTACATTGGTGTCCAAATAAGAATACCATGAGCTATTTGGAAGCAAGAGAACAGTTTGACCGCAATGTATTACACGATGCTAGATATTACAACGGTATTAT
>Ga0306907_1000584_pt1 | contig 15151 bp, 10 predicted proteins | sample AntRauTorcE11898_FD_190415 | JGI IMG/M metagenome (GOLD analysis project Ga0306907, IMG submission 190415) | Saline lake microbial communities from Rauer Islands, Antarctica - Metagenome Torckler E11 #898 (v2) (version 2) | ecosystem: Environmental > Aquatic > Non-marine Saline and Alkaline >... | reverse complement strand
ATCCGAAAACGCCACGAACTTCGATCCCCCTTGGTCAGGGACAGTTTTTCGGCGAGATGAGCCTGATCTCGGGGCGACGTCGCTCGGCGACAGTCGTGGCGGGGCGCAACTGCATCGTGATCGAGAGCTCGCGCCGCTCCCTGCTCACCCTGATGTATTCGGTGGAAGGCGTCCGGCGTGTCGTCGAGGAATCGTTCCTGTTGCGCGCGATTCAGTCGCAGATCGCGCCCGGCTGCAGTGCGGACGACCTCTCCGAGGTGGTCGGTACCGCCACGGTCGAAAAATTCGCGGCCGGAGATACCGTATTCCGCGAGGGCGATGCCGGTGACTGCCTGCAGCTCATCCGTCGCGGTTCGGTCACGATTTCGCGCGAGATCGGGGGCCGCGAGATCGTGCTCGCTTATGTCCCCGCGGGCCAGTATGTGGGCGAGATGGCGCTGGTCTCCGACTCCCCCCGCAGCGCGACGGTACGTGCGGCCGTCGCGACGGAAACCGTGCGCCTGGAAGGAACAGCATTCAAACGCCTGATGGAGCAGCACCCCGATGTGCGCCGCCGGGTACGCGAGGTGTACAAGGAACGCCTGACCGAAGATATGGATATGGCGAACCGGACGCAGTCCGGCAATATCATCTCCTTCCTCGTCGAGCAGGGAGTCGGCGAAGCGACCGACGTACTGCTGATCGATGAATCGCTGTGCATACGCTGCGACTACTGCGAAAGCGCCTGCGCGTCGACCCACGGTGGTGTATCCCGCCTCAACCGCGAAGCCGGACCGACCTTCGCGAACGTCCACGTGCCGACCTCCTGCCGGCACTGTGAGCACCCCCACTGCATGAAGGAATGCCCCCCGGACGCGATCCACCGCAACGCGAACGGCGAGGTCTACATCGACGATACCTGTATCGGCTGCGGCAACTGCGAGAAGAATTGCCCTTACGGCGTGATCCGCATGGGAACCGAAACGAAACGCAGGCCAAGCCTCTGGACCTGGCTTTTGACCGGCCTGGGCCCCGAGCCCGGCGCCGAACTCAAGCCAAAGAAGAAGGAAGGGGATCGCAAGAAGGCGGTGAAGTGCGATATGTGCAGGGAACTGGACGGCGGCCCGGCCTGCGTGCGTGCCTGTCCGACCGGAGCGGCACTACGGGTCAGTCCCGAGGCATTCTTCGAAATGTCCGGCAAGGACGACTGAGCCGATGCACACGTCTTTTCTCACCCACATGGATTTTCGCTGGCTCAGGATCGCTCTGCTGGTCACCGCCGGCGCGGTCGCGGTCTATGCCTGGCACGATCCGATCGGCGGTCCCAATGGTGGCACCTGGGTCGGTTACGGTCTTGGCGGTCTGGGTGCGGCGATTATCCTGCTGCTCCTGTGGTACGGCGTGCGCAAGCGGCGTTTTGCCTCGAATGCGGGAACCGTCCGGGGCTGGCTCTCGGCGCATGTCTACCTGGGGCTTGCCCTGATCGTCATCGCGACCCTGCATACCGGTTTCCAGTTCGGCTGGAACATCCACACCGTCGCCTATGCGCTCATGATCGCCGTTGTGCTGAGCGGTCTTTATGGCGTGTACGCCTATCGGCGTTATCCCGTGCAGATGACCGCGAACCGAACGGGCGTGAGTCCGCAGGCAATGCTCGAGGAGATCGGATCGCTGGAGCAGCAGGCCGTGGAGCTCGCCGACCGGATCGACGACTCCACTCACCAGATCGTGCTGCGTTCGCTGCGCAATTCGGCGATCGGCGGCGGGGTGCTCGCGCAATTGCGTGGCGGTCGCCCGAAAAAATCCGAAAAGGTGGAGGCCCGGACGGAGGCCATTCTCGAAGAGAAGAACCGTACGCTGGTTGCGAGTCTCGATGAGATCAAGCAACGGGAGGCCGACCGCATCATGCGGGCGGAGTCGACCATGCGCTTCGTGGCCGGCCAGCTCTCCGAGGCACAGCCCGGCCAGCAGGTGGCCCGAATCCGCGAACTGATGGATCTGCTTGGCCGTCGCCGGAAACTCGTTCAGCGCCTGAACCGGGATATCCAGCACCGCGCCCTGCTGCAGATCTGGCTCTACTTCCACGTGCCGCTTTCGATTGCGCTGCTGGCGGCCCTGAGCGCGCATATCGTCGCCGTGTTCGCTTACTGGTAAGGGCACCCATGCGTCGGATTACATCATGCGACGGGAACTTCGGAGGGCATGACGCATGCGCTGTCTGATCCGACGCGTTATCCGTAAATCGAAGGCGGGTACCGGACATACCGCCACGGAAATCGACAGCGAGGTCCTGTCGATCGGACGCGCCACCGACCAGGATGTATTCCTCTCCGATCTCCATGTCGCCCTGCATCACGCGGTGCTCCGCCCCGCTTCCGATGACGGTTTCGCGCTCCAGGCGCGAACTCCGAGCGGAATCCAGATCAACGGCCGCACCGTTCAGGCCGGAGTGGTCAAGGTCGGGGATACGATTTCGATCGGTATGTCGACGCTCCGCCTCGTGCGTGCCCCGGCCGGCTTCGCCCTCGCAATCGAGATCGAAGAGGCGCGCGCCGAACGGGGCCAGCCGCCGGGGGCCGGGCCCACGTCGCTCCGGGCGGCAGGACTCGGGAAACGTCGCTGGGCGTGGTTCCTGTTCCTCCTGGTCGGCGGCCTTGGTCTCGGCGTGCCGCTCGCCCAGATCCATCAGTCACCACCGCCCGATATCGACATGAAACGCTTCCAGGTACCGGCCACGGGCGGTATGCCGTGGCGCCTCGCCGGTGGCGATCACCTGTGGGACAGCGGCCCCATGAGCCGCCCGCACCGGTTTTTCGGTCAGGAGTGTCGCGCCTGCCACCGGAAACCCTTTCAGCGCGTGACCAACGACGCCTGCGTCGGTTGCCACGCCGACCAGCCGCATCATGCGGAGGATGCGGATCTCCTGCACGTGTCCGGGCTTGCCGAGCAGCGTTGCGCGAGCTGTCACCTCGAACACAACGGTACGGACGGCCTGGTGACAACGGAATCCGCCCTGTGTACCGACTGCCACCAGAAGCCGGGGAAGAATATTCCGGGCTCGAACATTCGCAGTGTCTCCGGATTCGGCGGGTCGTCGCATCCCGAGTTCCGGGTTCGCGTCGTCGCGTCGACGCCGGACGCTGACGAACCTTTTGACTGGAGCCGGGTCCGCGGCGACCAGACGCTGCGCGAGGACAACGGGCTGCGCTTCCCGCATGACATCCATCTGGCCGCGGACGGAATCGAGAGCCCCGCGGGTAAACGGGTCCTCGACTGCGCCAGCTGCCACCGTCCCGACGCTGGCGGTAACGCCATGCAGCCGATCCGGTTCGAGTCCGACTGCCAGTCCTGTCATCGGCTGAACTTCGAACCGACGGAACCGGACCGGGAACTCCCCCACGCGGCGCCGGAACGGATATTGCCAATACTCGAAGACTATTACGCCCGGGTCGCCCTGGCCGGAGGTTATCGTACCGATACGGCCGATGCCCCCGAAGTGGTGCGCCGCAGCCGGCCGGCGGCCACCGAACTCGATCGCGAACAACGCCGTGCCGCATTGCGCTGGGCCGATGCCAAGGCGGTCGAGGTCGCCGAGGAAGTGGTCGAGTACCGGACCTGCACGACCTGCCACGAAGTCGAGCGCACGGATGGTGGCGGGGATGGCCCCCGGTGGTCGATTCCGCCAGTGGCGCTGACGGCGGAGTGGTATCCGAAAGCGCGTTTCAGCCACGACCCGCATACCGGCATGGTCTGCACGGACTGCCATGCGGCGGAGAAATCCGGCGAGAGCGCGGACGTGCTGATGCCCGGTGCGGAAACCTGTCAGCAGTGCCACGGCGACGCCCACTCGGAAGCACGCGTCGCCTCACGCTGTATCGATTGCCACGGTTTCCACACCGGACGCAAATTCACCATGGGGAGGCGGGATGCCGCGCAGGACTGATCGAGCCCGGTCCGGCCCCATTGTCGTGATCATCGCGTCGATACTGCTGCTGACGGGATGTGGCGGTGGCTCGCGCCCGGACGAGGCCGGAACCGGCACGGCCACTGCGGGCGACTGCAGGGGTTCATGCCAGAACACCGCAACCCGGCTCGAGAGCAGCCACGTCGAGGACGTACTGGCCCAGGCGGTGGCCGAGGCCCAGGCGCGCAATGCCGCGGCGACGATCGCCATCGTCGACCGCGTCGGCAACGTGCTCGCCCTGTTCCGCATGAACGGGGCCGACGACTTCGTGACCATCACCTCGCGCGACGGCGTCGACGGCGGTCTCGAGGACATCGAATTCATACCGGCCACGCTGGCGGCGATCGCCAAGGCCAAAACAGCGGCCTACCTGTCCTCCGAGGGCAACGCGTTCACCACGCGCACGGCCAGCCAGATCGTTCAGGCGCATTTCAATCCGGGCGAATTCAGGACGGCCGGTGGCCCGCTTTTCGGTGTGCAATTCAGCCAGCTGCCCTGCTCCGACCTGGTCACCCGTTTTGAATCCGGCGGCGCCGCCGATGGCGTCGGCCCACGCCGTTCCCCGCTCGGCCTGTCGGCCGACCCCGGCGGTATACCGCTGTATCGCAACGGCACCGTGGTCGGTGGTATCGGTGTGATCGCCGACGGGATCTACGGCCTCGCGCCGAAGTCGCTCGGTGGCGGCGATCCCGCCAACGCCTCGATCATCGATGAAGCGATCGCCGTGGCCGGATCATTCGGATTCTCCGCACCGCGCGACCGGCGCGGTGACCGGATCACGGTCGAGGGGAAGACGCTGCGCTTCACGGAGATCGGCCCCTCCGGGCTGACCTCGAATCCCCGCAATGCAGCGGCTTTCGGCGCCATCGACGGCGGTGTCGCCGGCAGTCTGGTCGACGATGGCCCGAACCAGGCCTACTACCGCGCGGCGGCCGGAGCGCTCGCGGGCAGTGCGTTCTCGAAACCCGGTTCCGGCGTCCGTGCCAGCACGAATCCCGCATTCGCCGGCCAGGACGCCTTCGTCCTCGTCGACAACGCCAATAATCCGCGCTTCCCGCCGCGCAGCGGCACCGACGGCGCCAGCCTCTCCGTCGCCGAACTCTCGACAAACGAGGTGGAAACAATCCTCTCGGCGGCGCTCGCCGTGGCCAATCGCGCACGCGCCCAGATCCGGCGACCGCTGGGCAGCCGGGCACGCGTGACGATCTCCGTCGTCGATACCCGTGGCGAGATCCTTGGGATCGTGCGCGGCCGCGATGCGCCCGTGTTCGGGATCGATGTGTCGCTGCAGAAGGCCCGAACCGCGGCGTTCTTCTCCGGCATCGGTGCGGCATCGGGGCTCAACGGCGTCCCGGATGCGGAGTACCTGAATCCCACCCTCGACCCGGGCAGCGGTCTTCCCACCGTCAAGCGCGCGGAACCGATCGGCCAGTACGTCACCGCCGTGCGCGATTTCCTGGGACTGCCGACGGCGCTCGCGGATGGCGCCTTCGCATTCGCGGATCGTTCGGGCGGCAATCTTTCGCGCCCGTTCTACCCGGACGGCATCGACGGGAACCCGCACGGCCCGTTCAGCAAACCCGGCGGCCATGATGCACCGACCGAATGGAGTCCGTTCTCGGTCGGCCTGCAACTGGACCTCGCCTACAATGCGCTGATCCAGCACGTCGCTTTCGCCGCGGGCCTCATCGGCGCGGATACACCGCTGAACTGCACCGGGGTCGGCGGTCTGAGTGCCGGCTTCGCACCGGGCTCGCCGATCGACACGGTCCGCAACGGTATCCAGATTTTTCCCGGCAGCGTTCCGATCTATCGTGATCGCGAACTCGTCGGCGGGATCGGCGTTTCCGGCGACGGCATCGAGCAGGACGACCTGATTTCGTTCCTCGGCCTGCACAACGCCGGTGAGATCCTGGATACGGGAGTCGGCAACGCGCCCGTCGACATGCGCGCGGACCGCATCGCCATCCCCGGCTTCGATGAGCGTCTGCGCTACGTGCAGTGCCCGCAGAAACCCTTCCTCGACAGCGATGAGCAGCGGGCCTGCAGTGGCAAATAACGCCCCACATCGACTCGCGTCATCCGTGCTGACTTTTGCGCTGGCGCTCGGATCCTGGTCCGCTACGGCCGACAGCGATCTCCAGCGTCGCCCCGGTCGTGACCGGCCGGAACCGAGAATCCCCGAACAGCCGGATCCGAACCGGGCGAGCGGCATCGAGCGGATCGATCCGATCCGCCCGCCAGAGGACGCGGAAGGGAGGTCGCTGCCCGTACCCGACCGTTGGCGAATCCTGAATTCGCTCGGCGTGACGGAGCAGAACTGGTGGGACCCGTACAGTCAGAACACCTACAAGGCCGACAAGCCACTGCACGACGACTGGTTCCTGGACGTGTCGCTGACTTCCGACACGATCTATGAGCCGCGGCGGTTCCCGGTGCCCGTTTCGCCCCAGGCCACCACCCGCTCGGGCGAACTCGATCTGATCGGCGACGGACGCCAGGAGGTATTTGCCGAGACGCTGATCGCGGGCCTGGTGTACTACAAGGGCGATACCGTCTTCCGGCCGCCGGATTACGAGTACCGCCTGACCCTCGCCGGCCAGTACAACCGTGTGGAAACGGAGCAGGCCCGCCTGCTGCGGGCCGATCCCGGCGAGGGAACGGATCGCACGGACGATCATATCGGCGTGCAGGAGGCCTTCGTCGATATCCATCTGCGTGACGTCTCGCCGCGCTATGACTTCGACTCCGTTCGTTTCGGCATCCAGCCCTTCAATGCGGATTTCCGCGGTTTTCTGTTTCAGGACGAACAGTTCGGCGCGCGCCTGTTTGGCACCCGCGACAACAACATCTTTCAGTACAACCTGGCGTGGTTCCGCCGGATCGAGAAAGACACCAACAGCGGCCTCAACGACATCGAAGAGGGCCTGCGCGCGGATGACGTATTCGCGGCGAACCTGTACTGGCAGGATTTCCCGACCCTCGGTTTCTTCACCCAGGCTACGGTGGTTCACAACCGCAACCGCGAAGGCGACGAGAACCCGCACTACAACACCAACGACTTCATCGAGCGCCCGGCATCCCTCGGTCTCGAGAAGCCACGCAATTACGACGTTACGTACCTCGGGCTGTCGGGCGATGGCCACTTCGGTCGCCTCAACCTCACCGGCTCGATGTACTACGCGTTCGGCGAGCAGGATCGCGGCGTCTTCCTCGATCAGCCGACCGATATCCGCGCCGGCTTCGCCGCGGCCGAGGCCTCGGTCGACTTCGACTGGACCCGCGTCCGCCTCTCGGGGCTCTACGCCAGCGGCGACGACGACCCGTTCGATGATGTGTCCACGGGCTTCGACGCCATCTTCGAGAATCCGCTGTTCGCCGGCGCCGATACCAGTTTCTGGATCCGCCAACCGGTCCCGCTGATCGGCGGCGGTCGCGTCAACCTCTCGGGCCGTAACGGCATACTCAACTCGCTTCGCAGTTCGAAAGAGGAAGGTCAGTCGAATTTCGACAACCCCGGCACGATCCTGCTCGGCATCGGCACGGATCACGACCTCACACCGCAATGGCGCGTTTCCACGAACATCAACCAGCTCTGGTTCGACGAGACGGCGGTGCTCGAAGTCGCACGACAGCAGGCCGATATCGATTCCGAAATCGGGACGGACATCTCGATCGCATCGATCTATCGCCCGCTTTTCAGCCAGAACATCGTATTCCGCGCCTCGGCCGCCACGCTCGTGCCCGGCGACGGTTACAGCCAACTCTTCGACGATGACAAAAAACCTTATTCCGTCCTCTTCAATCTGGTACTCACCTATTGATGACCGGGCCCGAGGACATGGAAGAATGCAAATGACCGTCACGGACATACCCCGACCGATTCCGCGCGCCCTGCTGCTGATCCTCGCATGCCAGTTTCCAGTCGTCCTGAGCGCTGCAACGGGAGAGGAGCCCCGTGAGATCGAGTACGCGATGCAACCGCCGGCTCCGTATCAGCAGACGCAGGCGGCAATGGAGCGCAAGAGCGCGGGGTGCGTTTCCTGCCACAGTGAGACCGATGAAAAGACGATGCACGCCAATCCGGGCGTGAATCTCGGCTGCGTTGACTGCCACGGCGGCGATCAGACGGTGACGCGCCCGGATGGCCTGCAACGCGACAGCGCGGGATTCGAGGAGGCCATGCGCGCCGCCCATGTGCAGCCGCGTTATCCCGAGGCGTGGAACGGTGATGACAGCGCGACGCCGAAACGCACCTACACGCTGCTCAACAAAGAGGCACCCGAGTACATCCGCTTCGTCAATCCCGGTGACTATCGCGTTGCCGAGGCATCCTGCGGCGCCTGTCACGGGTCGATCGTCCAGGCCGCGAAACGGAGCCTGATGGCGACGAGTGCCATGTTCTGGGGTGGCGCCGCGTACAACAACGGCATTCTGCCCAACAAGCGTTACCTGCTCGGCGAGGCGTATACGCGCGAGGGCGAGCCGGCCCGCATCCAGAACCCGGTCGAACCGACGCCGCCGATGAAGCGGGCCGGTATTATCGACGAACTCTGGCCCCTGCCGGCCTGGGAGACCGTACCACCGGCGGACGTATTCCGCGTGTTCGAGCGGGGCGGCCGCAACAAGGTCAACCTGTTCCCCGAGACCGGTCTGCCCAATCCGGTGTTCGATATCCAGTTACTGGAGGAACCGGGGCGCCCGGATATCCGCCAGTCGAACCGCGGGCCGGGGACCGGCGCGCGCATCGGCGTGCCCGTACTCAATCTGCACAAGACTCGACTGAACGGTCCCAACGCCTGGTTCATGGGCACGAACGATCAGCCGGGCGACTTCCGTTCCTCCGGCTGCACGTCCTGCCATGTCATCTACGCCAACGACCGCAGCGAGAAGTCGGCCGGGCCATATGCGCAACACGGTCACTGGGGCGAGAGCATCACCACCGACCCGATGATCCCCAACGACGAACGCGGCCATCCGCTGCGGCACGAATTCACCCGGGCGATCCCGACCAGCCAGTGCATGATCTGTCACATGCACCAGCCGAACTCATTCGTGAATTCGTTCCTCGGGTACACCATGTGGGATTACGAATCCGACGCCCCGCGCATGTGGCCGGAAGAGCAGAGGTATCCGTCCCACGAGGAACAACGCCGGATCAATGAGCGCAATCCCGAAGGCGCCGCCCCGCGCGGCAAATGGGGCGACGTCGATTTCCTGGCGCGCGTCGCCGATCTCAACCCGGAGATGGAGCATACGCAGTTCGCCGATTACCACGGCCACGGATGGAATTTCCGCGCGGTTTTCAAGAAAGATCGCAAAGGACAACTGCTGGATGACGAGGGCGACGTTGTCCCGCACGACGACCCCGACCGGTTCGACAAGGCCGTGCACATGGCGTCGATCCACGCGGACAAGGGGATGCACTGCGTCGACTGCCACTTTGGTCAGGACACGCATGGCAACGGCCACATCTACGGCGAGGTCGCGCAGGCGATCGAAATCGAATGCTCGGACTGCCACGGCAGCGCGGACAGCTACCCCGAACTGGTTACCAGTGGCCCGGCCGCGAAACCCGGCGGACGCGACCTGTCCGCCATGCGCGTCCCGGACGGCCGCAAGCGGTTTCAGTGGCGCAACGGCAACCTCTACCAACGCTCGCAGCTCGATCCCGAAAAGGAATGGGAGGTCAGTCTTGTAAAGGACACCGTGAGCGAAGGCAGCGACTCGTACAATCCGAAGGCCGCGCGGGCAAAGCTCGTCTCCAGCGACGTCCAGCAGCAGGACTGGGGGCAGGAAGTGCCGCGGGAAGAGCGGGCACACCGGGAATCGGAGATGATGTGCACGACCTGCCACACCTCCTGGACCACAAGCTGTGCCGGCTGCCATCTGCCCATCGAGGCCAACTGGAAGTCGGAGCGCAAGCATTACGAAGGCGGTGAGGCGCGCAACTACGCAACCTACAACCCGCAGGTCGTGCGCGACCAGATCTTCCAGCTTGGCCTCCACGGCCCCGCCAAGGGCAACCGCGTGGCGCCCGTGCGGTCCTCGTCGGCACTGGTCCTCTCCTCACGCGACGCGAACCGCCAGCTGATCTACACCCAGCAGCCGCCGGTCGCATCCTCCGGCTATTCATCCCAGGCATTCGCGCCCCACTTCGCGCACACGGTGCGCAAGAACGAAACGAAAACCTGCGACGACTGCCATCTCTCCGAGGCCGGCGACAATAACGCGATCATGTCGCAGCTCCTGCTGCAGGGAACCGATTTCGTCGATTTCGTCGGCTACAACGCCTGGATCGGCCAGCGGGAGGGGATCTCGGCGGTTCGCGTAACCGAATGGGAAGAACCCCAGGCCGTCATCGGCAGTTACCTCCACGAGCACGCCTTCCCCGACTGGTTCGAGCGGCATGTGGACAACGACCGGCAGCTCGATCAGGCCTACGACCACGGCGCGGATGGGACGGTCGGCTGTCTCCAGCTTCGCGGCGAGTACGTGTACGCCGCGGAAGGCGCTGGCGGCATGCGCGTGTACGATGCCCAGGCCATCGGCAACAAGGGTTTCTCCCAGCGCCTGATCACGCAGCCGTTCTCGCCGCTCGGCCACGACACGCATATCGACAGCCGCGATGCATCCTGCGTCGCGCTGCCGACCACGCAGCCCATCCATCCGGACCGAAACGAAGGCGAGTTGATGCGTGAGACCAATATGGAACAACCGTTCCATCCGGTCTACGACTACGCCGCGATCACGGATCGCAGCGAAGGCCTCATCCTGACCGATGTGAACACGCTCGCCGACGGCGAGCCGCGCAACAACTTCCTCGAACGGACGGTCACCTTCAACCCGGATGGCGCTCTCGACGGCGCCCGCCATATCGTTTTCGGCGGGCATTTCGCCTACATCACGACACCGGACGCACTCGTGATCGTGGATCTCGACAACCCCGCCGAACCAGCCATCGCGCGGCGCGTACCACTCGATGATCCGCGGGCCAGCGTGGTCCAGTTCCGCTATCTGTTCGTTACGACTGCCAACGGCCTCGAAGTGATCGATATCACGCATCCACCGGAAGCACGCAGGGTCGAGGGGGCGACGGTCAAACTGACCGATCCCCGCAACCTCGTCGTTGCCCGCACGTACGCCTACGTCGCCGACGGCAGCGGCGGCCTCGCGATCATCGACGTAACCCGCCCAGAGCAGCCGGAGATGTACCAGCGTTTTACCGCCAACGGTCGCATCGGGGATGCGCGGGACGTCGTCGTCGGCGCCAGCTACGCCTCGGTCTTCGCGTACATCGCCGATGGTCGCAACGGCCTGCAGGTGGTCCAGCTCACCTCGCCGCGGCGGACGCCCGGGTTCTACGGGTACAGCCCCGAACCGGAACCGAAGTGGATCGCGGGGTATCCGATGGAGCAACCGGCCACGGCGCTCTCGCGCCCCCTTGAACGCGACCGCGCGGTTGACGAAACGGGTCACCAGATCGCCGTCTTCGGTCGCATCGGCTCACGGCCGTTCAACCAGCAGGAGATGCGGGAACTCTACCTCGACGACGCGGGCGATCCGTGGTTCGTCAGCGAGGACCCGGAGCACTGATGGCAGTGCGGGCGGATCGAACCGCCCGCACTGCAGACATACCGGAGCCCCGATTCGTACTAACCCGCTGGTAAGGCGTGGTACCCTCGCGCGCCGTGAACCCGCCCTCCGCAGAATCGACTGAGAGGCAAGGCGACCCGCGACTGGTCGTTGAGGCCCTGTGTTGCATGCGCGACGACCGCGTGCTGTTCGAGGCGATCGGTTTTACGCTCACGCCGGGCGGCATCATTCAGCTCGAGGGCCCCAACGGCAGCGGCAAGACGACCCTGCTGCGCGCGATCTGTGGCCTGGCGCCGATCGAGCGTGGCCACGTTGCCTGGCGGGGCACGCCGAGAGACGAAGTGCTCGACGAATTCCTTGCCGCCCTCACCTACATGGGCCACGTCCCCGGCGTGAAGCGTGATCTGACCCCCCGCGAGAATCTCGCGACCAATCGGGCACTCACGACGATGGAACCGGCAATGCCCGCCGACACCGCGTTCGACCGGGTCGGGCTCGACGGCCTGGCGGATACGCCGTTGCGGCGTCTGTCAGCGGGGCAGGTCCGGCGGGCCGCGCTGGCCCGTCTGCTCGTGGCCCCGACGCCACTCTGGCTGCTGGACGAGCCGCTCACCGCGCTCGACGCGGACGGGAAACGGATGCTGGAGCGATTGCTCGCCGACCACGCCGCGGTCGGCGGCATGATCCTGATTTCGACCCACCACCCGCTCGACCTGGCCGACACCGGGGCGCAGCGGATCCGGCTGGGGGATTGACGGATGCGACTCGGGCAGGCGTTCTGCGCGATGCTGGGGCGGGATATCCGCCTCGCGATACGCCAACGCGGCGAACTGGCGCAACCACTGGTATTCTTCGCCGCCGTGGCCACGTTGTTCCCGCTCGCGCTCGGCCCGGAGCCCGCGCTGCTGGAACGGATCGCGCCGGGCATCATCTGGGTGGCGGCGCTGCTGGCGGCCCTGCTGCCCATGGACCGCATGTTCCGCCCCGACTACGAGGACGGAACGCTTGAGCAGATGCTGCTGTCGCCGCATCCCGCGAGTGTGCTGGCGCTGGCGAAGGTTGTGGCACACTGGCTGACGACCGGCGTGCCGGTAATCCTGCTGGCACCGCTGATCGCGCTGTTTCTGCAGTTGCCGATGGAGGCCCTGCCAGTACTGCTCGCGACGCTGGCGCTCGGCACCCCGCTGCTCTCGCTGATCGGAGCGATCGGGGTGGCGCTCACGGTGAGCCTGCGGGCGGGCGGTCCGTTGCTGGCACTGCTGCTGCTGCCGTTGTATGTGCCCGTGCTGATTTTCGCCGCGGGCGCGGTCGAGCGAGCGGCGGCCGGATTCCCGGTCGCCGGACCGATCTACCTGCTGGCGGCGATGCTGGTGCTCGCGCTGACGCTGGCCCCGATGGCGATCGCGGCCTCACTGCGGATTTCGCTGTCGTAAGCGGAATGGGGAAACTGAAGCGCTGATGAATCTGGTCTGGTTCCACAAACTCGGTTCGCCGAAATACTTCCATGCGCTCGCGCTGCGGCTGACGCCATGGCTCGGCGCCCTGTCGTTCGCGCTCCTCGCGACAGGGCTCTACTGGGGGCTGGTCATCGCGCCGCCCGACTACCAGCAGGGCGAGAGCTACCGCATCATTTTCGTGCACGTGCCGTCTGCCTGGATGTCGATGTTCACCTGGATGTTCATGGCCGTATGCGGCCTGCTGGTGCTCGTCTGGCGCATGAAAGTGGCGGCGTCGCTGATGCGCGCGGCGGCCCCGCTGGGCGCCAGTTTCACCTTTCTGGCCCTGGTGACCGGTTCGCTCTGGGGCAAGCCGATGTGGGGCGCGTACTGGGTGTGGGACGCGCGTCTGACCTCCGAACTGATTCTGCTGTTCCTGTATCTGGGCTTCATCGCGCTGCAGTCCGCGATCGAACAGCGCGAGGCGGCCGGTCGCGCCGGCGCCGTGCTGGCGCTGGTCGGCGTCATCAACATCCCGATCATTCACTACTCGGTGGAGTGGTGGAATACCCTCCACCAGGGCGCGACGATCACCAAATTCGACAGCCCCTCCATGCCGGTCGAGATGCTGTTGCCCCTGCTGGTGAGCGCAGCGGGCTTCATGACATACTTCGCTACGGTCGTGCTGAAACGCGCCCGCTGCGATATCCTGGAGGCCGAAGCGGCCAGCGGGTGGGTGCGTGAGTGGGCCACCCGGACCGCAACCGAACCCCGGAATCCCTGATGGACTGGCAAAGCTTCCTCGCCATGGGCGGCTACGCGGCCTTCGTCTGGCCTTCGTACGCGCTCGTGCTGATCGTGCTGATCGCCAACGCGGTCATCCCTCACCGCCGCGAACGGGCGCTGCGTGAACGGATCGCCCGCCGCGCCACCGGAAACCGTTCATGACACCCCGCCGAAAGAAGAGACTGACACTCGTCGGACTGCTGGTGCTCGGTGTCGGGGGGGCGGTCGCCCTGCTGCTCGCGGCGTTCAGCGAGAATCTGGTGTATTTCCACACGCCGACCGAAGTGGCGGAGGGCGACGCGCCCGCTGACCGCAAGTTCCGTATCGGTGGGCTCGTGGCCGAGGACAGCGTGCGGCGCGATGACGACTCGCTCGGCGTGCGGTTTCGCATTACGGACACCGCCCGGGCGGTCACGGTCCACTACGAGGGCGTACTCCCGGACCTGTTCCGTGAGGGTCAGGGCGTCGTCGCCGATGGCCGGCTGATCGCGGACAACATCTTTCAGGCGGAGCGTGTGCTGGCCAAACACGACGAGAACTACATGCCGCCGGAGGCCGCAGAGGCACTGGAAAAAGCGAAGACCGGCTACGCCCCGAAAGCGGGCACCATCGCGGAGCAGTAATGATCCCCGAACTCGGTAATATCGCCCTCGCCCTCGCGCTGGGGCTGGCGCTGGTCCAGGCCGCGTTCCCGCTGATCGGGGCGCAGCGCGGCAACGTGGCGTGGATGAACCTCGCTGGCCCGGCGGCCTGCGCCCAGTTCGCCTTCGTCGCTTTCGCATTCGCGGCCCTGTCCTGGAGTTTCTACGTCAGCGATTTTTCCGTCGCCTACGTGGCCGAGAACTCCAACCGGATCCTGCCGTGGTACTACCGCCTGACGGCCGTGTGGGGCGGCCACGAGGGCTCGATGCTGCTGTGGACGCTGGTGCTGGCCGGCTGGACTGCGGCCGTGGCGCTGTCCTCGCGCAGCCTGCCCCAGGTACTGAGCGCGCGCGTGCTCGCGGTGATGGGCCTGATCAGCATCGGCTTCCTGCTGTTCATGCTGCTGACCTCCAACCCCTTCGATCGCCTGAATCCCGCGCCGTTGGACGGCGCGGATCTGAATCCGCTGCTGCAGGACATCGGCATGATCATCCATCCGCCGATGCTCTACATGGGCTATGTCGGCATGGCGGTCGCGTTCGGCTTCGCGATCGCGGCCCTGATCGGCGGTCGCCTCGACGCGGCATGGGCGCGCTGGGCACGGCCCTGGGTCAGTGTCGCCTGGGTGTTTCTCACCGCCGGGGTCGCGCTCGGCAGCTGGTGGGCCTATTACGAACTCGGCTGGGGCGGCTGGTGGTTCTGGGATCCGGTCGAGAACGCCTCGTTCATGCCCTGGCTCGTCGCCACG
>Ga0306907_1000580_pt1 | contig 15199 bp, 15 predicted proteins | sample AntRauTorcE11898_FD_190415 | JGI IMG/M metagenome (GOLD analysis project Ga0306907, IMG submission 190415) | Saline lake microbial communities from Rauer Islands, Antarctica - Metagenome Torckler E11 #898 (v2) (version 2) | ecosystem: Environmental > Aquatic > Non-marine Saline and Alkaline >... | reverse complement strand
CTGGGGCCGCTATACCCTTCGTGCAATCGTGGAATCCCAGTGCCAAAGCAGAGGCTGCTGGAGCTCCAGTCAAACTTGATCCAGGAAAAATTGAACCTGGCGCCATGATTACCGTGGCGTGGCAGGGCAAACCCGTATGGGTACTTCGGCGCACGCCCGAAAATTTGAAGAATCTGACTGAGAAAGCGCATCGAGCTGAATTGCGTGACCCCGATTCCCAGGTCAATCAACAACCCGACTATGCCAAGAACGACTATCGAAGCATCAAAGAAGAGCTGTTTGTTGCAGTAGGCATCTGCACCCATCTAGGTTGCGTGCCGAACTATGAGCCACAAGGGTGGGCAGAGGTGCAGCACGCACTGTTTTTTTGTCCGTGTCACGGTTCAAAGTTCGATCTTGCTGGACGGGTATTTAAGGGTGTGCCAGCACCGACCAATTTGATTATTCCTCCCCACCAATATCTTGATAACGGCATGCTTGAAATCGGTGCTGATGAGCAAACGAGTTCGAGTTAGCCTATGAACACCCAATCCCGAGCCGGAAATGTTAGCGAACGCCGTGTCGACGCCGTAGCCCGCATCTGCGGGTACGCAATAGGGCGACAGACCTTCGGCTAGAAGCAGCCCTAAGTGCTGCAAAGCAATCTTCGGCTTGGTCGCTAACGCAATGTCGTTCGGAACGCCGGCCTTGAGCCGACGGGCGCGATCATCGGCCCACTCCTTCGGCAGATAGAGCTTACGGTGGGTCCGGATGAGGAAATGGTCCGAGCCTACATCCGGCTCACGAGGTTCATTCCCAACTATCATCTGTAAAAATGTCATGAGTCCGACCCGCAGTTTATGAGACCTATTTGACACACATCAAACCTGCTTTTTTGGCGCCGCATTACAGTAAATTGCAGATGGCTTTTCCCGCCATGACGTTAAAGCGCTACAGGTAGCGGCGCTCATAACCGCCATGGCAACGACTTCTTCATGCGCTGACGTACAGACGGACATAGTGCCTCTGCGTAAATTGGCTTAGAAACCCAAGGAGAAATAATCTCATGGAGAACTCTAGTTTTGATGTTCAGGGCATGACCTACGGCGGCTGTACTGGCAAAGTGCAGCGTGCGCTTAGCAAACTCGATGGTGTCAGCCATGTGTATGTCAGCCTGCGGCCGGGCATCGCGACCGTGCAGGCTGACCCTGCTCGAGTGACGTCGGCACAAATCGTATCAGTGATCACCAAGTTCGGATATTCAGCCCAAGTCCGTGCGGCAGACCGTCAAGAAAGGCATATCTTGAGCAACGTGACGGAGCAACTACAATCAGTCGGGATTAAGCCGGCATCCGATCTGCTGAAACGCCTGTTTCACGGTTTCAACGGCAGTGTCACGATGCGCCTTTGGAACGGCACGAGCCTGAAACTCGGTAACGCCGAGCATGACGACGCTCGCCCTCAATTCACCCTCGTATGCCGCGGCCCGGGAGTGGTTCGATCCATGGTTCTTGGTCGCGATCCGCTGCGCCTCGCTGAAGCATACTTTCGGGGAGACATCGACGTCGAAGGCGACTTCTTCGCCGCGCTCAGCCTTAAGGACCATCTGCGCTCGATCCAGATGTCTTCGCGCGACCGTTTGAGCACCCTGCTTGCTGCCCTGCGGCTGCCCTCATCCGCAGGGGGAGCGCCAAACACCGACAGCAACCGCGCAACATTGCACGGACGTGGCGTCAAGGCGCATTCAAAAACAGAGAACCTTGACGCGATTGCATTCCACTATGACGTATCGAACGAGTTCTACGCCTTGTGGCTGGACGAGGCAATGGTGTATTCCTGCGCTTACTTCGAGTCGCCCGCCGTCGACCTCGCGCAGGCACAGCAGGCAAAGCTTGACCACATCTGTCGCAAGTTGCTGCTCAAGCCCGGCGAGCGCCTGCTCGACATCGGCTGCGGCTGGGGCGCACTGGCCATCCATGCCGCTCAGCACTATGGCGTTCACGCCCACGGGGTCACGCTCAGTCGGCATCAGTTCACGAGGGCACAGCAACGTATTGATGAAGCGGGGCTGCAGGACCGCGTGACGGTCGAGTTGCGCGACTACCGCGACCTCCAGGGCGAAGCACTCTACGACAAGGTGGCCAGTGTGGGCATGTTCGAACACGTCGGCCTGAAGAACCTGCCGGTGTACTTCGCCACGGTGCAGAGGCTGCTGAAGCCGGCGGGCCTGTTTCTCAACCACGGCATTACTAACTTCACCGAAGGTTGGAACAAGACGCTGTCCACCGAGTTCATCAACCGTTATATCTTCCCTGACGGACAGCTAGACACCATCAGCAACGTGCAACGCGTGATGGAACGTGCGGACTTTGAAATCGCCGACGTGGAATCCCTGCGTCCGCACTACGCGCTGACGCTTCGGCACTGGGTCTCGCGGCTGGAACAGAATCGAAAACGCGCGCTGGAGCACGTCAGCGAATCGACCTACCGTATCTGGCGTCTGTACATGGCCGCTTGCGCACTCGAGTTTGAGGCCGGCGAGATCGGCGTCTATCAGGTGCTGGCCAGCAAGCGCGCAGCAGGCCGCACGATGATACCTTTGACGCGCCGGCACATGTACCCGTGAAATGCTGCACCATCAGCGACCAGTGGCTTTGATCTTCACCCCGACCGGCGCTGAAGCAGTTGTCGCTCAGCCAGTACTAATTGTTCAAGGGGAATCTGATCGCGTTGATCGAGATGGATTCCAGAGTCGACCTGCTGGAATGGTCGCTGCAGAAGATCCTGTTCAGCCATCTCGATGCGCAGTTCTTCGAATTGGCACCCATTAAAGCGCGCTATTCCGATCCCGGGCAGCTTGGGAAGGAGATCGAACTCATGCTCTCTGTAATCGCCCGGGCCGGCGCCGAGAATCAGTGCGATAGGGAAGAAGCGTTTGGCGCGGTCGCACAAGTGCTGGGGCTGAGCGGGCTCGCATTGCTGGCGAGAGATCGAATCAAGGTCTCGGATCTGGCGTTCGCGCCGGAGATCGCTCGCCTGGCGATTCAGCATTGCCAGGACGTGTATCCACAGACGCGGACCTCCCACGGCTTCGTCGGCAGCTTCAATCCGACCTGCCCTTCGCCGCCGGGAGATGAGCCGCTGCTGGAAACTTCGCAGGCGCATCCTGTGGGCAGCAGAGCTGCGCCTTCCCTGTGGTTCGGAAACTGGGAAATGGCCCGAGTATGGCTTCCTGCTGGCATACTCCGTCTGGGCGAAGGGGTATGCGTCATGCGGTATGGATTTTGACAAGGGTGGGAGACTGCATGAAGAGAGTCCGGCACTCGACAGACGCACCTTGTCTTTCAGCATGGGCTCCGGGCTAAAGCCACTTTCGTAGAAATCGTCCAAGCACATCATAGATGCTATTCATGAATCCACGACGCTTCCAGGCCATCCCGGTGATTTCAGCTGCATCCTGCAGATCCTCCAAAAAGGTCTTTCTCAACTGGCTGATTAAGGGGCTGTTCCTTGAAATCAGCGTTAGTTCATAGTTGATAAACAGGCTTCTGTAATCAAAGTTGGCCGTTCCGATGCTTCCCCAGTCATCGTCAACAAGGAGAACTTTTGAATGCAACAAACGTGGCGCGTATTCGAATAGGCGGACCCCGTTTTCAATGAGCTCACCGTAAAAAGCCCGGGCTGCCCATTGTGCGGGTGCTGAGTCCGTTTTCTCGGTTGTCAGAATACGTACGTCGACTCCGCGGCGCGCCGCGAGAATAAGCTGCCTGCGCAAGCCCCGGTCGGGAACAAAATAGGGGGTAGCCAGCCAGATAGTCTCTAATGCAGCAGCCAGCTGGTCTTTGATGGTACACCGAAGCTGTATACGGCAGGTGCGCGTGGTATTGGGAACAATCCGGCTGTCACCGCTGGTGTGACGCAGTGGATCCCCGTCCGGGTGACCGCACCAGAAGGTGTCGAACAGAGCCTCGGCTTCTGCAGCCAGGGCTCCGCTAAAGCAAGCGTGCACATCGCGCCACCGTGTTGGGCCGTAGAAGCGTTGGGAGCTTTCCCGGTGAATGTTGAAGCCTCCGAGATACGCTGTCTGGCCATCGACCACCAACAATTTACGATGATCACGACGGTTGTAGCGCATCGGCTGCCGCCAGCTCCAGCGGTGAAAGCGTTGCAGGCTTACCCCGGCGGCCCTGAGCAAGCGTCGATGACGTCGCGGAAGGCCGCTACCTGAGCCCAGGGCGTCGACGTGGACGCGCACATCAAGGCCACGCCGGGACTGGCGCATCAGTTCATTGAGCAACACGGTTCCGACTTCGTCTGCAGCCAGAATATACGACGCCAGAAAGACCCGGTAGGTTGCCGTCCGAATCGAGCGGGCCATTGCTGCGTAGAGCTCGTCACCTTCGCTGAAAAGTTCGAATTCAGGCGCTAACGGTTCTCCGGTATCGATCGCCGCGAGCGATCTCTGCTGGGTGTATCCTGGGCGACCTTTCATAGCAGTGCTCTTAAGTCTACCCTGGAAAGAATCAGCCCTTGGCTTCCCTGTCATTCAGGGCAAAGTAGAATCGACGTTCTTCGAGGGTGAAGCTGGGATGGAAAATCCCCAGTACCCCAACTTGCTCCAAACGGATACATTTATAAGATATCGTACCTGTGTTAGTTTGGAGAAAGTATTTTAGATTTTGGAGGCTTTTTATAGGCTGGTTAACAAAAAACAAGTTCCTATCCCTCAAGGAGATTTGTCATGATCGTCAATTATAGAAGCATATTTCGCCGAATTCCCCATCTCTTCTTTGCGGCCGTCTATATGGTCCTAATGTCTGTACCTGCAGGAGCAGCCGGGTACGACAATGCTCTGAAGGGCGTTAAAAACTATGACGCTGTCTACGAGGTGAGCCAAGGTGATCCCAAGGTCGTTAACCCCGTTTTCTTGGTAATAAAGAACTCCTACGAAGCACCTGAAGTGAAGGCGCTTGCGAAAGATCCCAACATCGCCATCGTTTTTCACGGGCCGGTGGTGAAACTGCTCTCGACTGATAGCGCACCGTTTAATAAGGCAGAACTGGTCGAGGTACAGAAATTCCAGGCGACTCTTAAACAAATGAAGAAGGACGGGGTGACGCTGGAAGTTTGCCGTTTCGCTTTGAAAGGGATGGGTGTAGATGAGGCGACGATCATTCCGGAGATCGACCCGGTAGATAATGGTTTCGTCTCGGTCATCGGCTATCAGATGCAGGGGTACGCGGTTGTCCGAATCCCCTAAACAAAAAAAGGTTGTTGCTCTGCGGGATGAAGTTCACCTTGAGGTCTGCTAGTCAAGACTGATCGCATAAAAGGTGGAACACTCTGTGTGAGTGTCCCGCCTTTGTTTTTTTCCTGTTTAAACGGTAGGTGCACGGTTTTGCCGCCTGTAGTGTGCGTAACGCTATTCAGACGGCAATAGATGGTTGACATCGTCCTGGGCGCCACGGACAAACGCCAATGGGTCGCCGTTGTCCTGGGCCGCTGGTACGGGCTATCCGTTGGTCACCGCGGTTCTCTCTGGAACCTGGCGGCACTATCTCAGTTAAGCTGACTGAGCAGCACCTGTGCCGCCAGGCCTAAACCCAATGTAAAGGCGAACGCGGTGACCCACACCAGTGTGACCAGCGGAATGGGCGTAAGCCTCGTTGCCCCGACAGTGTCGCCCTGCCGATACATTGGCACGACGATGCGCAGATAGACCGCCAGAGACAGTACGCTGTTGAGAATGGCAACCACCACCAGCCAGGTAAAACTGGCATCGATCGATGCCGCAAATAGCAGGAATTTTCCAACGAAACCGGCCAGAGGTGGGATGCCGGTCAGCGACAGCAAAAACACCACCATCGCCACGCCCAGGACAGGGTTCGCTCGTCCAATGCCGGTGAAGTCATCGAGAGTTCGTCCGACACGCATGACGACGGCAAATGCGCCCAGGTTCATCGCCACGTAGGCTGCCGCAAAAACGACCATGGATTCGAATGCCAGCGAACTGACACCCACGGCGACCATGCCAAGAAGGAAATAACCGGCCTGGGCAATGGATGAATAAGCGAGCAACCGTACTACATTGTTCTGCACCAGCGCTGCCAGGTAGCCATAGGTCATGCTCAACACAGAAACTACGGCGATGATCAGTCGCCAATCCATCGTGACGGGTAAGTGACGGACCACCTGCGCCAGCGCGAAAATTGCTCCAACCTTGGGAACCACCGACAGATACCCAGCAATCGATACAGGCGCGCCTTCATAGGCATCCGGTGCCCAGAAATGAAACGGAACCAGGGAAGCCTTATAACCCAGTCCGATGATCACGGCGATCAGGCCAACGGCAGCGACCAGGGGCGTGCTCTCCAGGCGGGCCAGGTCGCTGAGTAGGGTGGAGCCGGTGCCACCGAACCAGTAGCTGAGGCCGAAGACCATCACACTGCCGGTGACCGAGGCGAAGACAAAAAACTTCATCGAGGCTTCAGTGGCCACGTTGGTGCGCGGATAAGCGACCAGCGCAAAAGAGCCCAGGCCGGACATCAATACGCCCAGCACCAGCAGCATGGTGTCACCAGCACTGGCCAATACTAACGACCCCAGAGTAACCAGCGATAGCAGCACATAGGCGGTGCCTTCGCGGTCACTGCCGGCGAGCTCTGCCCGTGCCAGTATAAGGGCCAGGGCCGTTGCCGGCAGCAAAATAAGCTTTGCCCAGACACTCAGTGTATCGATGCGATATGTGCCACTGAATACGCCTGTGTCCTGGCCTAAAAGCGGCAGAGTCAGAACGGTCGCGAGCAGCAGGCCGGCAAGCATAACCATCAGCGCTGTACGGGGCAGACGCAGCATTTCGGCCACCAACGCGGCAACGATGCTGAGAAGTAAAATGATCTCGGGGATCAGCAGGGTAAGGTCAGAAGCCATCAGAACTGCAGTGCCGCTGTGGTCTTGTGAATGATGTCCAACACCCAGGACGGTGCGATGCCCACCGCGATAATCAATATCAACAGCGGAGCCAATGCGAGTATTTCACGCCGGTTCAGGTCCTTCATGTCGCTCCACTGGTCGTTTGTCTCACCGAGAAACACCTGGCTGATCGCCTTCAGGTAAAGGCCTGCGGTAATAACGATACCGAGGATGACGATGACAGCCATCGGTTCGACCCGCAGGGTCGCCAGAAAGATCTGGAACTCGGCCGGAAAGTGCGCCAGACCGGGCAAGCCCAGAGAAGCGAAGGCGGCCAGCATGAAGGACCAGCCAAGCACCGGCGTCAGCTGCAGCAGGCCACCGAACTGATCCATCTCCCGAGTATGGGCACGATCCTGCAGCATGCCAACGAGCAGAAACAGGGCGCCGGTGACGAGGCCGTGACTGACCATTTGCAGCACCGCGCCATCGAGTGCAATTGTGCGTACCGTCGGGTCGAGCGCCAGCGCGGCAATGGCGACTCCGACGATGACATAGCCCATGTGGTTAACGGACGTATAGGCGATCAACCGCTTGAGGTCGCTCTGTGCCAGAGCGGCGAATGCGCCATAAAGAGCGGCCACGACACCGAATGTCAGGATGACGATACCGGCGTCATGAAAGGCGTCTGGTGTCATCTGTAAGGAAAAACGCACCAAACCATAGGTGCCAAATTTCAACATCACCCCAGCGAGAATGACGCTACCGGCGGTAGGTGCCTGCACGTGCGCGGCCGGCAACCAGGTGTGAAAGGGGAATACCGGTGTCTTGACCGCAAAGGTGAACAGCATCGCTACCAGCGCCCACATGGCTGCCGTGCCGGCCAGAGGCGGGTTGTCAATCCAGGCGCGCATGTCGAAAGTGTGCGGGTCACTGCCCAGGTATAGCCCAAGAATCGCCAGCAGCAGTGGCAGACTGCCCAGGAGAGTGTAGATAAAAAACATCAGTGCTGCCCGCTGTCGGTCTTCGTGTCCCCAGCCGGCAATCATGAAATACATGGATACCAGCGATATCTCGAAGAATACGTAGAACAGGATCGCATCCAGGGCGGCGAACGTACCGATAGCGGCGGTTTCCAACAGTAGCATCAGCACCACAAAGGCTGGGGCGCGCTCACGTAGCTTGGCAGAATAAATGAAAGTGATAAAAAACAGCAGGGCGCTCAGCAGCACCAGCGGCAGGCTGATACCGTCAACTCCCACCCGGTAGGCGGCACCGATAGAAGGCATCCAGTCGATCTGTTCAACCTGGGCAAAACCGCTGTCGTTAACACCTCGTAACCACATCAACACGGCACCCAGGAGCGTCAGGCCACTGGTGGTTATGCCGATGGCGTGCACCACCCGCGGTGGCGGCCTGCGTAACACCATGACGAGCAGCGCTCCGAGGAGCGGCAGAAACAAGGTTATGGACACGATAGGTAGCACGCGGGTTGTCTCCTATTTAGAAAGCCAGTAAAGGAATCAGCAGGGTCGCGAAAATCAAGGCGGTAACCACTACGGTGATGGCCAGTTCGCGATGGATGAGCCCGCTTTGCAGGCGACGGGCGCGACTGCCAAGATGGATCATGCCGCGCACCAAAGAAAATATCAGCCCGTCGATGCCCCGTTCATCGCCAAGACGCACGGCCTGACCAAGACTGAGTCCAAGTCGCCCCAGCGCCAGTGCCCCGTCGTATAGTGCACGTTCCAGTCGCTCGCAGCCGCGGGCGACATTGAGTCCAAGTTGCCTCAGCGCAAGTACCTCGTCGTATAGTGCACGCTCCAGTCGCTCGCAGCCGCGGGCGATAGCGAGCGCGGGACGCACCACCCAGGTATTGAAGCCGCCAGCGATGGCAAAGCCCCGCTGGCTCCATGGCCTCAAGGGGCCCAGCAGGCGCTGTGCCGGAACAAACCAACCCAAGGTCAGACCCACTCCGGCGGCAACAAGACCGAGCATCACGGCGACATTATTTCCAGGAAGCGGGTCGGAGAATATTGTCTCGATAGCCGGAAAGGCAGCACCAAGGATGGCGGCCAGAATAACCAGACCCGCCAGGCCCGCGCCCATCCAGGTCAGACCGGCGATGTTATGGTGTCTGGTGTTTCCTTGCCAGAGGATGCGCAGTGACCGTGCCATATAGGCGCCGGTAAGCAGTGTGCTGGCCAGTACAAGTGATGTGAATAATGGGGCGTAGGAGGAGGCCAGAGCGGCGGCAATGATGGCATCCTTGGAAAAGAAACCACTCAGGGGTGGTATACCAGTCAAGGCCAGCGCTGCCAGGGCAAAACCGAAGAATATCCATGGTCGATCGCGCCCTGCGCCATGAAGTTCGCTGAACGCCGTGCTATCACGACTGTGCTGGAACACTCCAGCGCCGAGAAACAGGGAGCTTTTGATGAACGCGTGGGCCAGCAGATGCAGCAATGCTGCCAGGGGCACCCCAGCGCCCACAGCCACCAGCATCAGGCCATACTGGCTGGAGGTCGACGCCGCAAGCGTGCGCTTCAGATCGCGCTCGCCCAGGGCAATCAGGCCCGTGACCAGGGTGGTGATACCACCGACTATACCAATCACCAGCAGTACCTCATCCGGCAGCATCGGAGCCGTGCGGATCAGTAGAATCGCACCCGCAGCTACCAGAGTGGCGGAGTGCAATAACGCTGAAACGGGAGTGGGGCCGGCCATGGCCCGCTGTAACCAGTCATGCAATGGTGTTTGCGCCGATTTTCCCATGGCCGCGACCAACAGCAGCAGCCCGGCGGCAGTGGCGGCACCACCACCGGTGTTTAACGTGGTGGTGATATTGCTACTACCCGCGTCAGCAATGAGGATAAATACTGCAACATAGAGTCCCAGGTCGGCGCTGCGGGTATAGAGGAAGGCGCGGGTGGCGGCGGACTTTACCTCCGGGCGCCGGTACCAGAAACCAATCAACAGGTAGCTGGCAAGACCAATGAGTTCCCAGGCAGCAAGCAGCAATATCCAGTCGCCGGCGAGCACCAGGGTCTGCATGGCAGCGACAAACAGCAGCATGGTGGCAAAGAAACGAACCTTTTCATCGTCCCGCTTCATGTAGCCGATGGCGTACACCACCACCAGACCACCGATAACGGCGACCAGGCCCGAGAGCAGTGCTGTCAGCGGTGTGGCGACCAGACTCAGGGGCAGTTCCGGCAAACCCGGTAATTGTATCTCGTTGCTCACTCCAGCAACGGTATCCGCCAACAGCCCGAGGCTGGCGAGCAGACCGACTGTGGCGCCCGATAGCGCCAACGCCAAGGGGATTCGGCGCAGCAACAGGATCAGCAGTGCGGCAGCAAGCGGCGCGAGAATCGTGGCGGCAATAAGATTCATCCTTTCAACTCGGCGGCTTCTTCCATTTCTACCGAGCCTATGGCGCGAAAACGGGCGATGGCCACACCAAAGCCCACTGCCATTTCTACTGCCATCACGGTCATCACGATCAACACGAACATCTGTCCGGCGGGGGTATCCGGGTGTAGATGGTGCCAGAACGCCACCAGGTTCACCATGGCGCCGGCCAATATCAGCTCCACACCCATCAGGAGCATCACCAGATTGGTTTGCGACAGCGCTCCGTAAATGCCGATACCGAACAGGGCGGCGCCGGTGATCAAGGCGGGGAACAGTTCAGGCGTCATCAATCGCGGTTCCTTTTAATGGGTTCAACCGCCACCGCGGTGGCGGCAATCATGGCAGTGAGGATGGTGAGGCCTGCGGTCTCAAAGATCAGCATTGATCTACCCAGCAGTTCAAGCCCCAGATCCTCAATCTGCTGTGCGGCATCCGGCACTGAGCTGGCTAGAGGCCCCCAGTCGGCGAATACGGCCACGACCACGACGGCGACAAATGCCACCAAGCCCGCTATCACGGAAAGGCGTTTTTGATGGGTCATGTCCATCTTGCCCAGACCGCCCGGATCCATCATGAACATCACCATAAAAATAGCCATGATGCTCATTTCTGTGGCCATCATCATGATCTGCAACACCCCGAGGAATTCCGCCTGCATCCCGATGAACATGGCACCGAGGGCGGTCTGTGAGAACAGCAGTGCCAACGCGGAACGCATCATCGAATGAGTGCGAAAGACGACCACCGCGAACCAGACGGCGGCGAGCCCAAAGAAGCTAATGAAAAACAACTGCACGCTGATCATGGCCACACCAGTATCAGTAGCCCAACCACAAAGATATTCAGTAGCGCCAGGGGGATACCGAGTTTCCAGCACAAATTCAACAGATCGGCCTCGCGGATGCGCGGCAATGCACGCCCGGCCAGCAACATGAGTGCGGTGACTGCCAGTATTTTGATGGCGCTCCAGGCCCAAGGAGGCAGCCAGGGCCCCTGCCAGCCACCCAAGTAGAAAACCACGGTGGTTGTCGCCAGGGTAATAACCAGCACCAAACGTCCAAGCCGAAATACGGCCAGCCGTACGCCGCTGTATTCCGCTTCCACGCCCCCGGCCAGCTCACTGTTCGCCGTAGTCAAGTCGAATGGCGGCAGAAACGCCAGCGCCATGGCGGCGACAAAAAACAGCACAAACCCCAGTGGCTGGTAAAGGATGTTCCATAGGTCCGCCTGGGAGGCGACGATTTGGGTGGTCAGCAAGGACTCGGCGCGCATCGCCACCGCGGTGACGGGCATGACGATAAGCATGGCATAGGCAATGAGTTGGCCCAGAAAGCGCCAACCACCGATCATGGCATAGGCACCGTCCGGCCCCCAGCCGGCCATCAGCAAAGCCACCAGTACATAGACCAGTGCCGCGTTGATGAACAGTGCACCGGTGGCGAGGTCGGTGATGATCAAATCAGGCGTCAATGGCAGCACCGTGGCGGCAATCAGTGCCGAGATTAGCAATAGGACCGGTGCCACTTCAAAGAAAACCCGGTCGGATTTACGGGGTACAATAGACTCCCGTCCCAGCAGGGCGATGCCGGCGGTGATCGGTGCGGTCAGCCGCCAGCGTCCGCTCGTGGTCCAGGCTTCGATTACCGCGACGAGATACGCACCCACGGCCAATAATAGCAGTATGAGCGCAGTCGTCATTGGCGAATCTCCCAGGGGGACAGGTCCAGAGAGCCCACGGCCAGGAGGGCGTCGCCCAGCGACTGTTGCTCGATCAGGGCGTCGATCAGGGTGAGGTGCCGTGTGGAAGGTGTCTCCAACTGAGCTGTCACCACACGACCGTTTTCCAGGGTCAGCTGCAGGTGGGCTGCGCCGCGGGGTGTTTCAACGAGTGCTTCGCCGGCGCCGGTGGCCGAGCCGATATTGGCCGGCTCCGGTGGTTCGATGGCGCCGGTGGCATCAATGAGCGCGAGACTTTGGCTGATCTCGTCAAGACGTACCTGCAGGCGGGCCAGGCTATCACCGCTGTCGCGGCTGATTGCCTTGAATCCCAGCGAGGTGTAGACCGGGTTCGTGCTTCGTGCGTCGTTATTGATGCCGACAGCGCGCGCCACGGGGCCTCGCAGGACATTGTCCTGAGCTAGCCGACCGATGCCAGCGTTGCGTGATTTCAGCAATGGTGTTCGGCGCAGGCGTTTGATTAGGCTTACTATGTCTGGTTTGAGCGCCATGATTTGCTGATAGTTCGCATGCTGGAATTTCAGTTGCAATGATGCTGCACGCCGTAACAGCCAGTCGAAGCCCATCTGCTGTCCGAACAGCGCCAGCCAGCCCAGATGGCTGGTGATTCGTTCTCTTTCCAAGGCACCAACGCGCCCATGGGCAGCAACGGCTGTGGTTTTGATGCCGGCAGCATTCTCCATCGCCTGGCAGGCAAGTAAACGGTAGGCAAGCGGAGCCAGTGGTTCCAGGTTACTCAGCCGCGCTACAAAGCTATGAGGTTCGAGCGCCGAATGGTGCAGCAACGCCACGTTTTCCGCCAGTGTTCTGGCGCTGGAACCGGCAACCGTGTCACCGTCGAGCGTCAATGTCAGCAGCAGACCACTTGGCAAACCCGGGAAAAACGGCCCAAAGGGCACGTCGATCCAGTCCATCGGCAGGCCGTCACTGCTGCGTGGCAGATCTTTGGTAACGTCGATCATAGACATAAACGCATGATCCCCATGATCCATACCGCTATGATCCATCTCCCCATGATCCATACCGCCATGGTCCATCTCACTGTGATCCATATCGCCATGGTCCATCTCACTGTGATCCAAGCTGGCATGAGCATGGGCTTGTGAGTTCTGTGCCTTTCGTGGTTCCAGGGTCATGCCGCACTTGGGGCAAGAACCGGGCTCGTCCTGCACCACTTCCGGGTGCATGGGACAGGTGTATTCGACCGATGCCCCTTGGTCCACAGGCTGGTGTTCATGCGCTTGGTGCTGGTGACTATGTGTTTCGTGGTGGTGACCATGCGCTTCGTGCGGGTGATCGTGTGATTCGTGCTGGTGGCCGTGTGATTCATTGTGGTGATCGTGTGTTTCGTGCGGGTGAGTGTCGACGTCATTGGCTGACACCTCGCGTGGTTCCAGGGTCATGCCGCACTTGGGACAGGAGCCGGGCTCGTCCTGCACCACTTCCGGGTGCATGGGGCAGGTGTATTCGACTCGAACGTGCAGCATCGGCGCGTCAAAGTCTGCCACCTCTGGGCGGAAGGCGCCCTCGGCAAAAGCGATTCGAAGCTGGGCAATGCCATCGATCAGGCCGTGCTGTGACAACTCGGCTGTCACATCCGCAGAAGGTAGGGGCGATAGGTCGTCCGTACCCAGAACCAGTAAAGCGCGTGGGCGCGCCATCTGGGCATAGATTACCGCGGCGGCGTTACGCAGCGCAGGCGAGATATCACCAACCACCAGCAACACGCTGGCGTGGCGAGGGCTGGCTACAAGCCGCACACCGGCCGCTTCCACGTCCAGGCCCCATGCGTGAGCGATGTCGAGCCCCGGAACAAGAAAGCCGGTGAGCTCACGTGCCATTGCCTTGGCAACTAATTGGCGAAGTCCGGAAAGCTTGCCTTGGCGGGCGCCGACGATCATTTATTGCCTCCGCAATACACCCTGACTCCAGCCATAAAGCAGGCCGAGAAACAGGATGGCAAGAAATACACCCATATCAAGCAAGGCAATCAGTCCGACCTGTTTGTACACCACCGCCCAGGGATACATGAACGCCATTTCCATATCGAAGGCCAGAAACAATAAGGCGTATCCATAATAACGCGCGTGATAGCGCACCCAGACCGGGTCACGTGACAACTGGCCGCCAGTTGCTGGGACGTCTTTGCCGGGTTCCTGCCGTGTTTTGCCGGTGGCACGTGCCAGGGCATACAGGCAAAGTACGAAGCCTGTCGTGCCAACAATCAATCCTAGCAAGAGGCCATACTGTTCGAGCATGCTTATAGCTCCTCCTAATGCCCGCAGCGGGGAAGGGCAGAAGTAGCCCTCTGGGTTAGATGTTACCGGTTCTTAATCGGCCACGGCCTGATTTTTCTCGAATCGACGGCTGAGCCAGTTGTAAAGCGGGCAAAAAACCAACCCGATATAGACGCCGTACAGAAAACTTTCCACCAGCCCGAGTATAAATCCCCAGCCGGTCAGCCACTGAAAAGCCGGCAGGACCTGTTCGAGAAACTCGTGCATGTGCAGGCTCTCAGGTGTGATCAAACCATAGATGACACAGAGCACAAAGCTAATGGCGAAAAACAGGCCAAGGGTCCAGCTGACCAGTCGGAGAATCGGACGGTCCCCGCCCAAACTCGCAGAGCTGTGCGGGGCTCTTCGCTAACTACCAGCTATCGTCTAATTCCCGGCAAAAGCCTGGCGCATATAATTGACGATGGCCTCAGCCTGCTCCTGGGTCAGTGAGCTCATGCCACCCTTGGCGGGCATGGCCATAGACGAACCCGGGCTTTTGAATCCGTTCATGATGTGGCTTGCCAGAACATCGTCCGTCTTGGCGAGTCGGCCGTCTTTTTTGGTGAAGTCAGGCACCCCCGGGAGCTTTCCTTTGCCGTTCTGGCCATGGCAGGCAACGCACGTCGTATTATAAAGTTCCTCTCCCTCTTCGGTGGTTTCAGCTTGCACTGAAAAGGCTACCGAAGACGCTATGCTGCCCACAAGAATGCCGGCAAGCCAAAGCGGAGAGCGTTTCATTTGCTGTCCTCCTGATTTTTGGCGGGATCATTGCTTTTCTGGAGAAACGTCAGTATATCGCGAGCTTCCTGGCCAGTCAGGCCAGCACGGATGCGCATATGAAGGACGGTTGGCTCCCAAACATCATCCCTGAACTC
>Ga0306907_1000570_pt1 | contig 15362 bp, 18 predicted proteins | sample AntRauTorcE11898_FD_190415 | JGI IMG/M metagenome (GOLD analysis project Ga0306907, IMG submission 190415) | Saline lake microbial communities from Rauer Islands, Antarctica - Metagenome Torckler E11 #898 (v2) (version 2) | ecosystem: Environmental > Aquatic > Non-marine Saline and Alkaline >... | reverse complement strand
CTCGCGCGATTGCTCTGCTGCGTCGGACCCGCCGGTGGGGACCAGATGCAGCTTCTTGTAGCCCAGTATTTCGGCGGTAATTTCGAACAGTTGACGGGCATCGCGGCGAATATCGAGTGGCGCTTTCCCCGAACCGGGGCGCAGGTCGTAACTGGTAATTGCATCGGCTACTTCCTTGAAGGTGGTCACAACATCGCCGCCGCAATGGGTAAACACTGTGTCCAAATGCATTGCCGCGCGCGAGCGGGGCATTTGGCAGGCGATGACCCGGTGAACATCGCCGCCCTTGAACAAGGCCTCGGCCAGTTGTCCGACGGCCTGCGGGGTCGAGCGTTCCCCCATGCCCACCATGACCACGCCATGCCCGATCGGCATGATGTCGCCGCCTTCCAGCGTTGCTGCGCCAAACTCCTGCGTCGGATCGCCGAACCAGACCCTGACCTTGCCCGCGAACGTCCGATGGAATCGATAAACCGCAGCCAAGAGTAGCGTTTCGGGCCGCCGTGCCTCGAAATGCATCGGGTTCAGCGTCACGCCGCCATAGACCCAGGCCGAGTTGTCACGGGGGAAAATGAAGTTCGGCAGTGGCGGCAGGACAAACCCGTCATGCCCCAGATAGCTGCCGAACATGCCCGAGGGCGTGAACGGAAGATCGTTCACCGTGATGCCACCAACCAAGAACTGCGCGAGGTCTGCACCCGGCAATTCCTCCATCCAAGCCCGCAGGTCATCACCCATGCCGACGCCGACATCATTGCGGGAGATGCGGTGGTCCAGAACCCAGGCGCGTGCGTCGGGGTCGTCGAGCGTTTCTGCCAGAAGTACCATGGCGTCGAGCACCTCGATGCCTTCGTCGCGCATGATGTCCGCAAAAACGGCGTGATCTTTAATCGCCTGCTTGACCCAGAACACATCGTCGAACAGCAGGTCTTCACGATTGTCCGGCGTTAGGCGGCGATGGGCGAGGCCGGGGGGCGAAACGATCACCTGTCGCAGTTGTCCGGCTTCCGAATGGACGCCAAGTTTATGGTCAGTCATGATTGTCTCCGATCAAAACAATGTGGCAAGGCTGAGCGCCGCCATGATGAAAAGGGTGAGGATGAGGAGCAGGGGCCAGATAAACACGATCCAGCGCTCGAACGGGACGCGCCCGATGGCAAGGCCACCAATGACCACCGCGAAGGTCGGGTTGACCAGATTCACGAGGCCGTTCGCCGACTGATAGGCCGTCACGACAAGGTCACGATCGACATCCGCGAAATCGGCGAGCGGTGCCAGGATAGGCATCGACAGCACCGCAAGGCCGGAGGAGGACGGCACGAAAAAGCTCATCCCGACCTGAATGGCGAACATGGCGTTGATGAAGGCCAGTTCGGGCAACCCGCCAAGCGTGTTTGCGGCCGCGTTCAGGATCGTGTCGGCGATCAGACCCTGCTCCATGATCACGACGATGCCGCGGGCAAGACCGATCACCAAGGCGACACCCAGAAGATCGCGTGCGCCGTCCACGAAGGCACCAGTCAGTCCCTTTTCGCCCAGGCGGGCGATCAGGCCGATCACGATGGCCGCACCAAGGAACAGCGCACCCATCTGCGCCATCCACCAGCCCTGGCTGGACACGCCCCATATCATTGCCGCAAAGGTTGCGCCGAACAGGATCAGAACGATGCTTTGCAGGCCGGAAAGCGTCGAGTCGGCGATCGCATCTTCATTGATGAAAGCCTTGCGATGCGCGTCCCGATGTCTTGCGACCACAGAGCGGCTGGGGTCTTTTTGCACCTTCATCGCATAGCGCATGACATAGCCGATCGAGATCGCCAGTCCGCCCAGCAGGATCACCAGCCGCAGGATCAACCCGTCAGTGAACGGTATTCCCGCGGCATTGGCCGCGATGATCGTGGCAAAGGGATTAATGGTGGATCCCATCACCCCAATGCCCGCACCGATCAGGATGATCGCGACACCCGTGACGGCATCATAGCCCGCGACGATCATCACCGGCACGAGGATGGCATAAAATGCCAGCGTCTCTTCGGCCATTCCGTAGGTCGTGCCACCAAGCGCGAAAAGCGACATCAGGATCGGAATCATCCAGATTTCCCGGCCTTTCAGCTTTCGCATCGCGGCCCGGATACCGGTATCGATGGCGCCGGTGGCATTCACCACGCCAAGGAATCCACCCAGGAAAAGGACGAACAGCGCTACGTCGATCGCGTTTGCGGCATAGCTGTCGGGATTGTAAAAGCCGGCCGTAGGCGCCAGAAGCACGTCGATCAGTCCCTGCGGATTGGGTTCGACCGTCTGATAGGTACCTGGCACCGCAACCTCGCGGCCAACCTCCTCGTTCATCGTGCGGTCATACTGTCCCGCGGGAATGATCCAGGTCAGTGCGGCAACGATGGCAATCAACGCAAAAAGGATCGTGTAAGCAGTCGGAAACCGCGACGCGATGCCATCGGTTTCGGGGGCTGGGTCGATTTTCTGGTCACTCACGGGCTTATACCTTTCGGGTCATTGAATTGCGTCGATTGTCCGTTTCAGCTCTGAAACGAGGGCTGGAACGTGGCCCACATACGCGTCGGACTGCGCCCCGAGTGTCGCCCGGGCTTCACGCTCCTCGGTGCAGGTCAGCCACACATACATCCAGATCAGCACCGGATAGATTGCTAGGCTCAGCCGGGTTGGCCACTGAACCGAGAAGCCAGTCAGCACCAGAATGACGCCCAAATATTGCGAATGGCGGACCCGTGAATAGGGTCCGCCCCTCGCCAATGTACCGCTGCGTTGGGCTTGATAGAGCGCTCACCAGGCGGCGGAGATCATTCAGAAGCCAAATCCGATAAAAACGAAGCTGGACATTTTGAATGGACCGAGGAAAATTTTTAAGCCCGTTTCAGTTGTTGTCTTGGCTCTCGACGAGTTCCTCCCAATAGGCATCCACTTCCTCACTCTGTAGGCCAGGGGCTGTAAAGTCGCCGGTGCTCACCTCAGGGGCGGCGTCCATGACGCTATTCGTGGCGTTGAGGACAAGCAGGGTCGCGTTCGGGGCAACGCTGAAGGCATCCCACGGCACTGCGACATGTTGTTCGCCCATTCCGAAAAGCCACCCGCCCCGGGCAATCAACAGATAAGCGATCTCGCCGGTCTGCGGACTTGACACCACGTCGTCGACGCTGCCGAGAGCCTCATTCTGTGGATTGCGGACGTCGGTGCCGAGCAATTGGTCGGATCGGAACGGTGTTGTCGTGCTTGCAACCGGCTGGGCCGCAGCGATCTGTCGTTCCTGCCAGCCCGGAACATCTGCCATTTCCATACCCGCCGTTTCCATGTCGGTCACGTATTGTTCGTAGTGAACGCGGGTCTCGGCGAGCACATCTTGACATGGCTGCAATTGCTCGTGCCGGGCGAGAATATCGGCGGCCGCGAGAAGCATGCGAATTTCGTAGCCGGGCCGGGCGTTGAGGTAGCCGCTGCCGGTTTCCGCCGGAGAGCCGCTGGCGCCGCCCATCATGCCATAGCCGTATCCGCCCAACGGGTAGCCGTAACCGTAGCCATATCCGTCGACCCCCGAATCTCCTGTCCCGTGATAGCCGCCCAGCCAGTAGCCGTCTGTCTGCATCTGATCATGAAAGGCACGCAGATCGGTCTGACACTGGTTCGCAGGACTGTCGCCCGGGTCCTGGGCTGCGACCTGCGGGGCGCCAAAAACAACAAAGAAGCACGCGGCCAAAGATCTCGTCAAAGCTGATCGCTTCACGAATTTCTGCCGTTTTGTCATCACTTGATCCGAAGTTGATTTTGGGTTGTTTAGCTTGGCTACAAGCGGGGCATCGGTCAGAGTTCCGAACGTGTTGAACAACCTGTCCGTAGCGGGATTGAAGTTTTGGAAGGTCATTGCGGTCTCCTTGATTTCATCTTGTGGCGATAGATATTATCCATGGCTGTATTTCAGTCCGAGAAAATGCCCGTTACGGGACGCGGCAAGAATGTGGCGGTACCGATTTTGGTTCATCTCGGCAGACAATGGGCTAGGTACAATGATTGGCGCTGGATTCCTCGCGCGCCTCTCAACGGCCAATCTATTATTGTTTATGCGCCTCGGCACTAATGCAGATCAGCCTGTCCGCAATCCGCAGCCGCTCAGTTGGGCCGGAGCGTCGGTCTGACGTGGAGGGGCGGCTCGGTGTGATCGGCGTAACCCCTGCGGCGGTCAGGGTGTCTGGTTCCCCGGTTGCGTCAAGGGCGCAGACGCTGCGCCCGTCGTGTCATTTCCCGAAGCGTCAGCGTCGGTTCGAGGTGCTATCATCTGCCCGAGCAGAAAAATCAGCATGACCCCAGCCCACAGTACGATCTGCAAGCTCTGTTCCGGTGCAACGGGCCCAGCCGCCTTGCGGACGTTGGTTTGGATCGTGCGTGCCCGCGGAAGCAGCGTGACCAACCGTGAAGCGATACCGTGATGGTCGGTGGGCGCGGATGGCACATCCGCGAGCGTCAAGATCATCTCATTCAGTCGATCGGTCGCATCCGCTTGTGACAGATAGGCAAGCGCCTCGGCCTCTTTCCAGGGATCTACGCCAAATCGCGCCAGAGCGGACAAAACGCTGACCAGCGTGCCATTGCGGTCCTCGCCCACCGATGCGAAAAGGAAGGCGTCGAACTGCGGGTTCTGCCCACCCAACTTTGCGGAGGTATTCATCCTATCCCACTTTCTGCGGGTTTGCCGCCCCGTCCGGATCCAGTTCGGGTCGGGGCTTGGCATAATGCCCGGCCATCCGTTCCTCGTGGGCACGGTCGACCGGCCTGGACGGATCGTAAGGCGGGCTGTCCTTGACCTTTTGCCGGTCGACGTCGAGGTAGACCAGCTGCTCGGCCCAGCGGATATCCTGCGCCGAGCGGGGCGATATCAGCACTTTCTGCCCCATCCACCAGTTGCTGGTATCCACGATCAGGTAATGGATGCTCCAGTCCGTGTCCTCCAGGACGAGGTCGGATAGATGTCCAATATCTCCGTCGGTGGCGTGTATGTGATAGCCTGTGACTTCCTCGGCGCTTCGCAGATGCGGCTCGTCCAGATCCTGCTGGTGTCGGGCGATCTCGTCGGCGCGGCTCGGTGCCTCGGGATCTCCAGTCATCGACAGTCCGCCACCCGTCATGCCATAGCCGCCAAGATAGAAGCCCGAACCCCAATAGGGGCTCCAATTATAATAATCATAGGTCGAAATCTCGAACTGCCGCGACACGGGGCGGTGCGTATCAAGTTCCGGGCTGGCCTCGATCTCTGCCTTTGTCAGGCGGACGGGAAAGGTCTTGCCATCGGGATCGGGATGGCCCAGGGCCGCAGGCGGCAACAGCACCCGGCGGCCCGACAGCCAATTCCCAGCATCGACGACCAGCCAGCGGATCATCCAGCTGGTGTCATCGAAGAGGACATCGCTGACCGAGCCGATTGTGTCGTCGCTGGCCGCGATGTCATGCCCCCGGATCGACGAGAGGTTGAGCAGCATATCAAATCTCCTTCTGGTTGGCCCGCCTTAGCTGGCAGGCGGCATGCGACAGGCACATAGGTTCAGGCATGAAGTTCAATCGCGGAGGTGAACACTTCGGTTGCGGGCGTCTCGAGCCCGAAGGGGTAAACGCGCAAATGCACTCTTTGCCCAAGCATGCGCCATCCTGATCCTTGTCGGGCTGATCTGTGTCAGCCATTCTGCGCATTTCGAAGTAATAATCGCGGCCAAATGACCGGCGGCGGGTAGCCGCCGGCTCGAGTTGGTCTTCGGCGGCTTTGTGAGCGGTGAATGAGTCCGTTCTTTTGTCGCTAACCTGGATCAGTGCAGTCGCGCGGCATATCCGGCAAGGTAACTTGTGTTCGCCGAACACTCGCCAAGAGCAATATTCCCGAGTGTCACAGAAGGGCGACTTCGGCTCAGGCCCCACAAGGGATTGATCGGCGCGAGAGCATCCCGGCCTCGAGGCGTTCAAGAAAGGATCACACAATGGATCATGATAGCCCCGATAGCCATAAGACCGCCAAAAAGACTGGGAAATTTTGGGTATCAGAGAGTTTTTGAATGCAGGGAATTAGTGTATTTGCGGCCTTGCTCTTCGGGATGGTCATATTCGGGAGCGGCACGCCAACCGCCAAAATTGTGACTGAAGGGTTCCCTATTTTCTTAGCGCCGTTCTTACGGCTATTACTGGCCGCTCTGCTCACGACGCCGCTGCTGATTATATACCGCCGAGAGCTGCGCGAAATCAGTCAACGCAGCTGGCTGCTTATCGGGGGTATCGGAGCGATCGGCCTCGTCGCTTTCAGCCTGTTCCTGCTCAGTGGCATGGCCTTGGTCAGTGGGGTCATTGGCGCGGTGGTCATGAGCACGAGCCCCGCGGCCGTCGCCGTTGGGGCGGCCTGGTTCTTGAGAGACACACTCGGTCCGGCGAAGCTGATTGCGGTTGGGCTGTCGATCGCGGGTGTCTTGATCATCAACACCTCTGGAGCCGAGTCGGGCGGCCAAGACGTCTGGACCTCGATACTCGGGAGCCTTCTCATGCTAGGAGCCGTGGCTAGCTCGACGGCCTACTCACTCTTTGCCAAACGCGTCACCAGCGAGGTGAGGCCGGTCCTCTTAATCCCGCTGGCGGCGTGGATCGCCGTCGGAATCTTCGCCGGGCCGGGCCTATACCAAGCGGCTAGGTTCGACTTTGGCACCCCGAGCGTCGAGCAGTGGAGCGCCCTCGCCTGGTGGGGGGTCGGGCCCTACGGGATCGGCACGATGTTGTGGTTCTATGGCCTAAAGTCGGTGCAGGCGAGCACAGCCGCGGGCTTTATGGGCGCAATGCCAGCCAGCGGCCTGCTAGTATCGTATGTCTGGCTCGGCGAAGCCTTCCACTGGATCCACTTGGTCGGCTTCGCCCTAGTGCTCGCGGCCATCGCCTTAGTAGCTTGGGCCCACGGCCACGGCGAAGCCGACGCTGAAACCAAGGGAAAAGTGTACAAGAGTTGCACCATCTATCCCTGCTAACGGTGCAGCCCGCAGCCCGGCCTTTCGGGCGGCTTGGCTTAGTTGTTTCCCGTGAAGGAGATGCTATGCTTTCGGATCGACGAGAGGTTGAGTAGAATATCAGGTTTCCTTTTGGTTGGTCTGACTTGGGCGACGGGCGGGATGCGACAGCCACACCGGTTGAGGTATAAGGGCCAATCGCCGAGATGAAATCTTCGGCTGCGGGCGTGTCCGGTCCGAAGGGGTGATCGTCCGAATGCACTCTTTGCCCAAGCATGTGTCATCCTGCTCCCTAACCGGCTGATCTGTATAAACCGTTCCGCATATTTCCAAGTAACCGTAGCCGCCGAAACGGCCAATGCGGTGTACAACGATGGCCGAGACCCACAAGGAACTCGACGCAGGGAGGTACGCGTTTGCATGACGGCGCGCGCGCCGACGACATTGGCCCGCGCGCCATCTCACTCCGAACCCGAAAAGGAACGTGTCAGTGGGACTAATCCTCGCCATGCTGTTCGTCATCGCCTTGTTTGGCGGGTTCAGCGGCCGTTTCGGCGGATACGGCTACGGACATGGCGGGATCGGTGTGCTTGGCGCAGTAGTGATCTTCGTTTTCGTGCTGATGCTGCTCGGTCACATGTGAGACCTGTGCCAGCGCTGACCCGCTCAGGCAAGCAGCGGCCCGACATGATCCAGATAGGCCGGATCGAATTCTGCCAGGTCCACCAGACGATCAAGGTCGTGGATCGTCACGCAGCCGTGCTGGAACGTCACCAACTCATCGTCGCGCAGTTGCCGCAAAACGCGATTGACGTGTACCGCGCTTAGCCCAAGAGCATCGGCAAGGTGGTATTGCGTCAATGGACAGGCATATGCTGCCTTGCCCCCCATCCCGACCAAAGCCAGCCTTGCGCCGAGTTCAAGCAGGAAATGCGCTATGCGCTGGGAAGCGTTGCGTTGCCCAATCCCGACCAGATGTTCGACCACCATCGCCTCGTCACGCGATGCGGCCCAGAGGACTGCCGCGGCAAGTCGCGGGGTTTGCGCGAAGGCTTTGAGAAGATCGCTTTGGTGGACCTCGGCAGCCAGGATGTCGACGATGGGCTCAAAGCTGTGATCCGACGTGCGCAGCAGAATACTCCGCAGGCCCAGAAAATCCCCCGGTATCTGAAAATCGACGATCTGTCGCGACCGATTCGGCTGAAGTTTGTAGGAACAGACCCAGCCCGCAAATAGAATATAGGCGGCCTGTTTGGTCTGCCCCTGATGAACGAGGTCGCGCCCGGCAACAAAGCGGCGACGACGTTGATGCAGACGGCCGAGAACGACAACCTCGGCGTCGGAAAGGGCCATGAAGCCCCCAAGTTTTCCAATGAGGGGGCAGGTATCTAGTGTAAGCATACGTCTCTTCTGAATTGGCCAAAACGTGCGGGACACACTTCATTGCGCCGTCGGGCGGACTGCTTTCGATCGGTGCGACACAACATGATTTCCGCCAGACTGTCGAAATGCATCAGGATCCCGGCTTTGTCAGGATTTTGAATTCTCAAAAAGGACCACTCAGGGGTGACCAACCAGACCAACCACTCTGGATTTGCAGCGCTTTCGATTTGTGTGGCGCTGCTGCTCGCATTGAACGACCGCCATCTCCTCCCAGAGCACGAGATCCTTGGCGTTCTGCGCGATGCCGCTGCCGCACACGAGAATGCCGTCGGCCTGGACACCAATCGCGAAATGCACGAAGCAGTCGCGAGCCTGATAAACCGGATCATCTCTGGCGGGAATTTCGTTCGGCGCCCGTGACGACACACCTGCAAACCGTGGACGCGTATTGCCCCGTGGGTCATACGGGGTGAGAGTGCCTTGCACATCATCCGATGCGCACAAGCATATCCGACACGAAAGTATAGGGTGGCAGATCAAGGTTGCGCGGAGCGGGGCCTCTGCGAACCCGTCCAGCCGTATCATATTGAGAGCCGTGACAGGCGCAGAACCAACCTCCCCATTCACCGCGCGGATCGCCGCTGTTCTGACCAAGTGGGATACAGCCGAGATGTGTGCAAACCCCGATGACGATCAACCACTCGGGGCGCTCGGCCCGGTCCGCATCCGGCGCGGGATCGATGAGATCAGCCCCGTCGTCGGCCCGTGCAAGGGCAATCTGTTCCTGCGTGCGTCGGTCAATAAATATCGGTTTGCCTTGCCAATTCAACGTGATGCGCGTGCCAACCTCAATGCCTTCAAGATCAACCTCGATCGAGGATAATGCCATCACATCGGCAGTCGGGTTCATCGAATTGACCAGCGGCCAGATGGCTGCTCCGACGGTAACGGTGCCGACGCCAGCGGTGGCGTAGTATAGGAAGTCGCGCCGAGCGCTGGTGTTGGGAACAGGTTCTTTGGTGGCGTGGGAAGGACTCTGTTCAGTCATATCATTGTCCTGACTCAGGTTTTCAGATGCACGGTCTGCCTCAAATGCCCCAAGCATAACTGGGAATACGGCCCAAATGCACCGCGACCTCTCCCAGACCGTCAATCGCCTCCAGCGCGACCTTCGCGGCTGCTTCCTCGTCGTTGGAATTGACGATCCCCCAGACGTCGACACGATTGCCAGCGACGATCACGTTCAGATGGATCGGGTTCAATCCCGGCACTTGCGCGAGCGCACCCAGAACGATGTCACGCTTTTCGTCCTCATCTGCTTCCAAGGGAATATGCACGACCGGTTGCACCGCGAGAGCTTGCAACAGATTGGCCCGACTCACGATGCCAACGAGCCTGCCGTCACCGACAACCGGGACACGCTTGATGTGCATTTTTCCAAGCAGTCTGGCGATCTCGCCAACCGGCGTGTCCGGTGTCACTGTCGTCACTTGTGTGGTCATGATATCCCTGAGATGCTGTCCCCGCGCTTGGACAAAGCCCCTGGCGCCCGTCTCTGCATCCGAAAAAAGAGACAACCACCAGGATCGGGTCGGATCCATTGCGCCCTCGACGCGACGCATCAGGTCGCCTTCGCTGACGATACCGACAATGCCGTTCTTATCGTCGAGTACCGGGATGGCGCTGATCCGGTGCTGCGACATCTGTTTGGCGGCGTCCTGGACGGTCGTATCCGGCCTTGCCGTTATGACGGCTTTCGTCATAATATCCGATGCGTTCATGTCTGGTTCGCCCTTCGTGCGCGGGCTCTCGCCCGCCATTAAGTCAAATGCGGTATCAACCGCCACTGAACTCAAGACGTGCCGCGCAGTGAAACATTACAGGCTACGGCGCTTTCAGGGACGCGGTGGACCGCGGATTTTTTTCGAAAGCCGCACAACGCTATTCTGGCTTGGCCCAGTCAGAACAGGCATCAACCCGGATTTTGCCTTTGATCCGCGATCTTGGGCGTCAATCGGCGCATGTACCAAAGCACGAACATGGGAACAAAGACCCATTGCAGCATCGGGGACAGCCCGGTGCCAAAAACCGGCAAGAGAGGCATCGCCCCATCATAGGCCCAACGGTCCGTCACTTCTGTATTGAAGTATTCGAGACCAATGGTCGCCAGCAGTCCGACCGCAAGGAACACCGCAGGCGCAGGAGTGCCCGTGCTTGCCACCCAGTATCGGCCCTTTCCTGCAAAAGCGGCACACCAGAATGCCGTGAGCGCGATGGCGAGATCACCGATTGTCGCCTTCAGGTAAATGGCGATGCCTACAAAGTGTTCAGTTCTACCCAGGTTTGCGAACAAGGGTGCCTGCAAAATTTCCCAGGCGAAATGCCCAAGAAATGACAGCACGAGCAGATCGGCCTCTGGCGGCATACGACAGCAGAGTCTGGCGGGGTCGGACATGTGCGACCTGTTGTCCTATTTGAAAAATATCGAAAGTCCGACGGACGTATCCAGAAAGCGCCCCGTTGAACAGGCCGCAAAAATGGAAGCGGCCCGTGCGGCATCCTTGGCTGAAACTCACTTTGGAGACTGATCCATGTCAATGCAAAACACGGCGCAGACCTCTATGTATCAACACACTGTACTTCAAGAAGTAGGCGCGCATGTTCAGATCAATGACGAAGAATTGGGTGATCTGGATGCGGGTGGTGACACTCTCCGCCGCTGCCTTGGCTATCCTTGTCTCTGCATTGGCGATGTCACCAGAAATCGCGCGCCATGTCCTTGCCAAGCAACCTGTCGTCGCCTCAGCGGCTGAAGTAAGTGTGGTTAATGTCAGCGTATTAAACCCTTTAACAGACACAAAATGCCACGGTGGATTTGGCTGTACCGTCGCGATCATTCCCAACACAGAATTTGCTTTGACGCGTTTCGGTAGCGCGCCAAATTTCTCCCGTTTAGCGGGCTACAAGCCATCCAGAGTTGGATACCTGCCCTACTATCCGCCTCGCTTCCCTTCACAGGCCTGACCGCCTGCATCGGTTCCCGGTGCAGCACGCACCATGTGGAAGGAGCGAAACATGTTCGCTGAACAGAACCGTCGAAATACAGAAGTCTCACGCCATGATGCTGAGGCAAAACTCATCGAATGCCGCAACAAGTTTCTAGGCTACCTTCGCAAACGCTTGAATTCTCCGCAGGACGCCGAGGATGTTTTTCAGGACTTCTGCGTCAAGGTGTTGCGCAAGCACGCCTCTATCAATGGCAGGGAGCGATTGGACGCCTGGCTGGGCATCACGCTGCGGCACACACTGACCGATCACTACCGGCGCCGGGCAACACGAAACCGTGGGGCAGAGGCCTTTGCAATCGAAGCCAAGGTACTTGAACCGGTGTGGGAAGACTTGGTTGGACCAGCCTGCAGTTGCATCGCAGCAGCCATGGACGAACTGCAACCTGCCCAAGCTGATCTGCTGACACGTCTGGATTTGCAGGGCGAGTCTCGGAAAAGCGTCGCTGCTGCACTTGGTATTAGCCTGAACTCTTTGAGCGTGCGGGTCCACCGCAGCCGAGCCGCGTTGAGAAAAAAGATAGGGAAGATATGCCCGGTCTGCGGCGACGGCGGTTTTATGCAATGTGACTGTGATCGTTCCCAGGACATGCCGTCATTTTCAATCCCACTGCGGACTGAAATGGTAACCGAAATGTAAGGAAACGTCCCGGTGCGCGTCTTCTGATCGACAACAGTTTTTTCGGGAGGCACCAATGATTGGACTGCGCGAGAACCAACTCGAGCCTGAATTGCAAAGCCTGCCGCTTGAGTTTCGTGGGGCCTGCCGGTCGGAGGGACACCGCTTCAATAGTGCCGATTCAGTAAGCAGAACACTTGGGCAGTCAACGCTCTTTTGCAACGCTGCCTTGGGAGCGGGCATGTGAAATTGCCGGGCAATCCAGGTCCCATTCGCGACGATGAACTTGAAGCGCTGATATGCGACTGCCTTGACATGCTTTTGTCGACCCTTCCGCAGGATCAGGCGAACTGTGTTCGCGCCGTCGATGTGGAGGGGGTGACGCCAAAGTCGGTTGCAGAGATTCATGGGCTCAGCTTGAGTGACGTGACCACACAACTTGCGCACGGGCGGCAGGGCCTGAAGGACAAGTTTCGTGAGATGCTCATGATCTGCCCGCAGCACGGGCTGGCGGGCTGCGCCTGCCATTTAACGGGTGATGCAGAAACCTGAGTTCTCGACGCCTGTAATGTTGGGCTGCCCCGCGCGTCTATACCGTACAGAAGGCAATTCCTGATGGAGAATATGAACATGTGCGCAACCGCGAATACACCAACAAAGACACAAGATCAGAAGCAAAGTGGCTGTTGCTGCGGGTCGTCGTCTGCTGCCGCTAAAAGCATCGAAACTGAAACCCGCAAAACTGCTGCGACGGTCAATGAGATCGCCAGCGACCGTTCTAGTCCGTGCTGCAGCGGACATTGACCCGCCGAAACCCGGTCATTTGCACCGATTCATGAAATTTACGGAGACCCAACATGACATCCATTCTGCTCATCATTGCGATCGGTCTATCCCTCCTACTTACAGGCCGCGGGCTTCAGCGGCGAACTGAAATCACTACTTTGGCGCCCGCGAAATGCTAGGCCAAGAAACCCACAGGCACATCGAAGAAAAAATGCTGATGCACAGAACATTCGCCACTGCCATCGCGGCATTGCTGATGACGACTGCCATGTCGGCCGCCCAACCCATTGTTTTTGTGCCGGAGGGCAGCGCCGACACCGTCCTCATGATCAACGCTGAAACTGGCGAAACGATTAAGCGGATCACCGGGCTTGAGGCGGTACACGGTCTGTCGGGGGCACCCGGCGTGCCATATCTTGTCGCGGGCAGCTATGCAGAGACCGATCGCACGGCGATTGCCAACCTGATCCAGCCCGAAGGTGTCTCCGAAGACGAACACGCGGGGCATCATTCAAACGCCGAAGACACCCCAATCGGTCCCTCAGATGCCGGGATCAGCATTCTTAGTATTCTGGATGTTGCGTCCGGCGAGATTCTTCGCCGGATTGAGGTTCCGGGGGCTGTCCATCATACTGCCGTCTCGCCCGATGGTCGATTTGCCGTGGCGACCCATCCCTCGGGCGACGGGATTTCGATTGTCGACCTGACGACATTCACGCTGACCGCATTCGTACCGACGGGCAGTATACCCAACTACGCAGCCTTTGGATCGGACCCAGGCATTGTCTACGTGTCGAACGCTGGTAACGGCACGATCAGCGAGGTCGATCTTGACCTTGGGATCGTCCGGCGCAACATGGTGGTCGGTTCCGGACCCGAACATATCGTCGTCGATGTGGACAATGCTGTGCTCTACGCCGCCGACGCGGATGCGGGCAATGTGCTGGAACTGTCGCTGAACGACGGTTCTGTTTTGCGCAGCTTTGCCATTGGTGGCGAATTGCATGGGCTGGACCTGTCGGATGATCGTACAACTCTGTTTGTTGCCGGTCGTGGCGAAGACAAGATCGCGGCGGTCGCACTCTCGACCGGAGCCATCGCATTCGCGCCCCTGTCACCTGAGCCATACCATCTGACCAATGTCCCAGGGACCGGCACATTCTATGTCTCGTCTGGGGCCGAACCAATGGTCTGGATTGTGGATGAGGCAACATTGACTTCCGTAGGAGATTTTCCGGTCGAAGGCGAAGCGCACCAGATGGTGGCCTTTCGCTGACCTTTCGATTCGCAGCCGTGATATAGATGGATCAAACCATGAATGAATCGTTTAACCACGCCGGAGCCTGGGGCATTACTCTGATCGTTATCGTCTTGGTGTCCTGGTTCTTCTATCGCTATTTCGCGCCGAACAACTGGCGGGAATGGGTCGGCGCCGGGGCGGTTCAGGCCTTCATCATCGCGCTTTATGCAGAAATGTACGGTTTTCCGCTTACCATCTATCTGTTGGTGCGCTTTTTCGGTCTGGACAGCGAGTATATGAGCGCCAGCCTTTGGTCTTCCTTGGTAGGGCTTGGCGAAACCGGCATGTTGATCTCAATGTTGCTTGGCTATGCGCTCGCTTTCATCGGTATAGGACTTTTTGCTCAGGGCTGGCGTCAGGTCCACAAAGCACGAGGCGAAGACCGTCTGGTGACGGACGGCTTGTATGCGTATGTGCGACATCCGCAGTACACAGGGCTGTTTATTGCTCTGTTCGGAGAAGGCGTGGTCCATTGGCCGACACTGTTCTCGGTCGGCCTTTTTCCAGTGATCGTGCTTGTCTACACATGGCTGGCTCGGCGTGAGGAACAGCAGGTACTCAAGCAGTTCGGCGAGACTTACCGCACCTATCAGCGGCAGGTGCCAATGTTCATCCCCCGTTGGGGTCGCTGGCGTCAACTCGCCGCCGCGTCACGAGACAGGTGTGATGACGAGGCAGTGTGAAGCATCATGCCGATCATTGCCAATTCGGATGATGCCTTCCTCACAAATCGGCCGTCCGAAGTTCGCGTGACGCAGGATCAGGCGTTGATCAAGCCTCGCCGCCGGCGCCCGTGATGCCGGGTGATGAGCCTACAGCAGCCGCACTTGGCACCCACGGAAGGACGACACAATGAAAACGAGCGTAATCAAAGTGGGCGATATGTTGTCAGTATGGAGCCTCGACGAAGTGGAAAGTCGGATTGCCGAGGTGCCCGGCGTTGAAAGCGTCACGGTGAATTTCGCTGCGAAAAGCGCCACGGTCCGCTATGATGAAACCCGCGTTGCGGTGACCGAAATCAAATCGACTGTGCACGAGCTTGGCCTGCAACGTGCCAAACCCGCTGAGGATGTGCCCGTTGCTAAAGATGCGCCCACCGAGAACCATCAAGGCCACATAGACGAGAGCGAACCGGATGCAGCAGTGTTAGCCACCGAGCCGAAGTCAAAGACCGATGTTCCTGCCGCCACGCACGACCCACATGCAGGGCA
>Ga0306907_1000566_pt1 | contig 15415 bp, 15 predicted proteins | sample AntRauTorcE11898_FD_190415 | JGI IMG/M metagenome (GOLD analysis project Ga0306907, IMG submission 190415) | Saline lake microbial communities from Rauer Islands, Antarctica - Metagenome Torckler E11 #898 (v2) (version 2) | ecosystem: Environmental > Aquatic > Non-marine Saline and Alkaline >... | reverse complement strand
AAAAGAATGCAAGCATTTTGAATGATTTTCAGCTTTGCCACCAAATAGCTATACTTGCACATGCGGTTAACTATTAAATCAACATGTCTGAGTCTGTAAGATCTGACTGCGTTGATTTCATCACGCTGACAGGTTTCAGAAAAACCACCGAAACGCTTCCAGGTGGTGTTTTTATTTCAACCGCACAATGCGTTACTACTTTTAAATTCTAACTTATTTCTTTACACATGAAAAAATTAGTGCTCACACTTACTCTGGTATTATTTTCGTCTGCTCTCTATGCTCAAGAAGACTCGCACATGCAGGCTGTAAATGAACTTGTGGATGTAATGCACATGGAACAACAGATGAATGAATCAGCCGAGCGCATGTTTGAGATGCAAGCTAAACAGATGCCGCAAATCAAACAATATGAAGATGTGATGATGGAATTTTTCAATAAATACATCACGTGGGAAAAAATAGGCGATCAAGTAAAGCAGGTATACAAAAATAACTTCTCAGAACAACAGCTTCGGGAATTAATTGATTTCATGGAAACGGATACCGGACAAGCATTCGCCAAGAAAAGCCCAACGGTCATGCAAGAAGTTGCAAGCATTTCACAAGGCATCGTCATGGAACATCAGCAGGAATTGACTCAAAAAATGATGGAAGCCATGCAGGATCAGTAAGTCTTGCACGTATTGGGGAGCAAAGCCCGCTATTATAAAAACATCTGGCTATCCGCCGGACGGAAAATTCAGCTACCCCACGGTTTTTCTTTAGTTGATAAATATTTTTTAACCTGAATCTACACCATCTCGATTTAGAGACAGAGTACTGTGAGATTACTCTTCCGCCGTTTCTGTTTTCTGCAACTGATACAATTGTTCTTGTCGCGTAATAGTCCACCCCCAACAAATTCCCGCTACTGCCAGCCCCATTCCAAATACCATGAGCAGTTGGCGGATGGAAAAAACATCATTTTCGAGCAGTACCGAGGCGGTCATAACCGAAACCGATTGCGCCAGTGTGAACAGCAGCCATTCGGTGCTAAATATCCGCCCGCGATACGTGTCGGGCGTGCGGCGCTGCAACAGTACCGTACTCATCACCCAGTTAGCCCCGGATGATGTATGCGCCAGCAGCACAAAAATGAGCATCAAAATTAGACTATTCATCAATCCCACTATAAAATACATCAGCCCGGTAAAAATCATGCAATAGCCCATAACTTTTATCCAATCGGACTCATCGGGAAAAAGCCACCGCCCGACAATAGGTCCAATACCGGTGCCAATACCCCGCGCTGAATACAGCAATCCTAAGCCCATGCTTCCCATCAGCAAAATCTCTTCAGAAACTAAAATAAGCATATAAGTAAGCGCGCCTAAAAACATGGTATAAAATCCTTTAGCCAAAGTAGGACGGCGCACCGGGCCGGTGCGAAGCAAGTATTGAAACCCCTCCTTTATTCCTACAAACGGATTACGCGTACGTGCACGTTCTGCATCACTCATTTCTTTTTGAGGAACAACGGCTTTGTAAATAAACCAGCCCGAAAGCAGATAGCTCAATGCATCAATAATAAACACCAAATCGGTTCCCAGCCAGGCCGTCGCCAGTCCGCCTACGCCCATGGTAAAAATGACGCTCCAGCTTGCCGCCGAAAGTACATTGGCATCAACCAGCTCTCGGGCGGTGGTAACATTGGGAATAGATGAGGTCTTGGCCGGCTCAAAAACGGCCGAAAGCATCATCTGCAGGGCGGTAAGCACGTAGGCCAGCCATAGTGTTTCGTAAGAGATAACCAACAGCATCCCCATCATGATCAACGCCCGCAAACCATCGCAGAGCAGCATTAATTTACGGCGGTTAAAGCGATCGGTAATATAGCCTGCGAAAGGTGAGAAAAATGCCAGGCTCAACATTTTAACGACAATAATGAGCCCCAGCAAAAATTCCGAGTCAGAATATTGAGTGATGAGTGCATATACAGCCAGCAGCCCAAACCAGTCGCCAAAATTGGATACCACCTGGCTCAGCCACAACCGGCGGTAATTATGGTTCTTGGAAACAAGGGTGATGTAAGGCTGTAGTTTTTCAAACATTTTTTTGCCGCAGATCTACACGGATTTAAACGGATTGGATAAGTTAGAAATTAGAGGTTGGTGCCTGGATGTTAGAAATTCGAAGTTAGAGGTTGGAAAGTAATTCTAAGCTGCCGGATTTCCAGCTTCTAATTTCTAACCTCTCGCCTCCACAATTTTGAGAGATCAGCTTATAGCCCGGAAAATATTAAATCTGTTCTTATCCGTAGAATCCGCGGCCTATTCCACACCTGTACTCCCAAAACCGCCTTCGCCCCGACTGCTTTGCGGCAATTCATTAACCTCTTGAATGCGGCACTGCTGTACCGGCGCAATCACCATTTGCGCAATGCGGTCGCCGTGATTTACAGTAAATACTTCTTCTCCGTGGTTCACCGCCAGCACCTTAATTTCTCCGCGGTAATCCGCATCAATGGTTCCCGGTGTATTTAGCATAGTAATGCCGTTGCGCCAGGCCAGGCCGCTACGGGGACGAATTTGGGCCTCGTAGCCATCCGGCAGCGCCATTTTTAAGCCCGTGGGAATCAACTCGCGCGCACCTGTTTTAATGGTAATCGGTTCTTCGAGGGCCGCGCGCAAATCCATGCCCGCCGCCGATTCCGATTCATACGAAGGCAACGGTACATCTTTTGCATGCGAAAGTTTTTTAAAGGAAAGATCAATCATTTTCGGCGTTCTTTAGCGTATTCAATGAGCTTAATTTTAACATTTCCCAGCCATACATTCACGCGGGCCTCAACCGGCACCCGCAAATCATCCGCAAGATACCACGATTCAAATTCTCCCGAAAACCCAAAGGGGCCATCAATATCCGTATTCCCCTTACCGTAATACGTTTTTACTTCGCCGGGAAATGCATCATATTCACGCATTTCCGTTTTTGTTGTCTGATTCATCGTCAGATCACTCTTTTTTCGGTTGATGTAAACCGGGAATATCACCGTGGTATCTACACCGGCCGTGAGCCGAGAAAAATAAAAAAGCGCATGGCCCGCTGATGCCGGCTCTTCCAAAGCCAGGGTATCCGGTGATTCTCCTTTTTCGTTCGCATATACGTTCTGTAAATCGTGGTCAAACACATATTCCGATTTGCGATAATTCTCCTCATCCACATTATCGCTCCAAAATTCATGCACCCGGAGATCGCTACCTGAAATACCCAAAACAGAGGTGTAGTGATTTTCTTCTTTACCCACAAACGGCACGCTGGAGTTGGATGTGATAATGGATTGAAGACGCAAACGTCGGTTCCCATCGGCAAGTGTATCAGATGTAATCTCAACCTTCACTTCTCCAAGCTTAAAAAAGCTGTACCGCACTTCATAAGTAAAAACTTCGTGCCATTTAGCCAACGAGTCGGCCGTGGGAGGGGGTTGAAGCGATTGATTTGGTGAACCGGTATCCTGTGCATGCGTCGGAATTGCAGCCATCCATAAAAGGATTAACGCCACGAAACAACGCCCGGAAAATTCTTTTCTGTTCAAGTTATTATTTTCTGTTATTTTCAATGACTTGATAGTTCAATGCAAAGTGATGTCATTAATGGCATCAAACCTAAAATCGTTCATGACCATTTCCAAGTCGGCCAAACTTATAGTAACCATTATTGTTACCGCAGCACTGGCAGGCTGTTCCCAAAGCGAAGATCAGCGCAATTTTGAGGAACGTGCGCTGCTTCCTCCCTCCGGCATTATGGCCATGAATGCAAACGGAGCGCCGGCGGATGGCGGCGAAGAAGACCCTGACGACTGGCAAATTGCGCCCGAATTTCAGGGAACGATTGATGTACAAACAGCGGCCTTTCCCAATCCGGTATCCTTTAACAGTACCTTTGAAATTTTAATTGATATTCAAAGTTTTCAATCCGTCAGCGGCCTTCAGGTCTTTGCGTTTCAGCAACCAAACAACCTCATTGGGCCTCTTTTCCAGCAGACGGGAGAGCTCAACCCCGGTTTCAATACCATTCAGCTCAGCCCGCGCCAATTTGCATCCGAGGCCGGCACCGGCAATTTGGGCAGCTTATACAGAATTATTATTTACAGTAGCCGTCAAGAAGTGATAACCTACGGCGACGTACAAATTGAATGATTTCCATGCACAACCATAAAATTACAACTTCCGAACATTCGGTATTAGAGCGGCTTGTCTTCCGTGAGCCTTTCTCTTCCATCATGGATGAAACCGGACTGCAATACGGCGAACTGCGTGATGATCTCATCAACCTGCTTAATTTTGGCTTTGTTGAAGCTTTCGAAGGTAGTGATGACCGCATCACTCCAACCAAGTTTTACGACTCCGATAATCTACAAAAATTTAGATTCCGCGCCACCAGCAAAGGACTTTCAGCTATCTGAAAAAATGAGCAATGGAAGAAAATTCCAAAAAATAACACACCCCTTAATCCCCTCTTGCCGCAGGCATTCCTTCGGAGCAAGAGGGGAGACAAAAGTCCCCTCCTCGGGAGGGGTGCAGGGGTGGGTTAGAGTAGATACATTGTAACAAGATTTTTGAGCTAAGTTTTTAAAAACTTAAACAAGGACACCATGAAATTTGAAACGACGGTCAACGATGAAGCCACCGAGCTTCACATCAACCCGGATGACGGCGAATTTTCCATCAATGATACTGACAAGTCTTACTCCTTTCGTACCCAGCCCGGCGGCCGGCGGCTGCTGCGCGTGGGCCACAAACTGTACAAGATTGACAATGTAGAATTTGAGAAACAGACTGTTTCTTTTACGCTCAATGGGCGCTGGTGCACGGTTGATGTGCGCAACGAGCAGGATCTGCTCATGGATGAAATGGGCTTTAAAACCGAGGCGGAAATTGGTGAAGGCGAACTCAAAGCCCCCATGCCCGGTAAAATCCTCGAAATTATGGTGGCCGAAGGCGATGAAGTTGAACTTGGCGACCCCGTGGCCATTCTTGAAGCCATGAAAATGGAAAACGAACTCAAAGCGCCCGTCTCCGGAGTGATAAAAAGCATCACCGCCGCCGAAAACGATTCCTTAGAAAAAAATGCCTTAATCTTAGAAATAGAAGCCCGTGGATAAATTTATCATTCAAGGCCCAACGCCTCTCAACGGAACCATTCCCATCAGCGGATCAAAAAATGCCGCCCTGCCCCTCATGGCCGCAGCCCTTTTGGGTGATGGGCCGACCACCATCACCAATGTGCCCAAACTGAAAGACATTTATACGTTTAACAATGTAATACGGGTCACCGGTGCACAGGTTGATTTTGATGAATCCAACCGAGAGCTGACCATCAACCCGGATAATATTGGGCACCTCGAAGCGCCGTATGACTTGGTCCGCAAAATGCGGGCTTCATTTTATATGCTGGGCGCGCTTGTGGGCAAATACGGTAAAGCCAAAGTTTCACTGCCCGGCGGCTGCGCGTGGGGGCCGCGGCCGGTTGATTTACACCTCGGCGGCATGCGTGCCATGGGCATCGATATCAGCCTGGAAGAAGGGTACGTCTATGCCCAAGCGCCGGACGCCATTGGCGAAGCAAGCTTCAGCCTTGAGCCCAGTAGTGTGGGCGCCACTATCAATCTGGTGCTGGCCTCGGTGCTGCAGGCCAACAAATTTGTGCTCCACAACGCCGCTAAAGAACCGGATGTGGTGCTGCTGTGTGAAACGCTCGCAGAGATGGGCGCTGATATTGACGGCATTGGCACCAATACGCTTACCATTCGCGGTGTGGATAGCCTTAACAGTATTACCGTCCGCAATGCCCCCGACCGCATTGAAACCGGTACTTTTATGATTGCCGCAGCCATGCACCCCGATTCTGAAATTACGCTGACCGGCACCGACCCCAGCGAATTGGGTGTATTCCCTGAATACTTTAACAAAACCGGCGCTGCCTGCACTATTGACGGTACGGATATTCACATCAAAGCACCCGATGAAATTCGCCCGGTATCTATTGATACAGGCGTTTATCCCGGCTTCCCCACCGACCTGCAAGCCCAGTGGTGTACTATGATGACCCAGGCAGCGGGCGAATCAACCGTAACCGATACCATCTATGATGACCGCTTCAGCTACGTACCCGAACTGGTGCGGCTCGGCGCGGATATTGCGGTGGAACAAAACAGCGCCTGCGTTAACGGACCGGTGCCCCTCAGCAGCGCCTCGGTGATGAGTACCGACCTGCGCGCCAGCGTCAGCCTGGTCCTTGCCGCAATGGTAGCCAAAGGCACCACCGATGTGCTGCGCATCTACCACCTGGACCGCGGCTACGAAGATCTGGAGCAAAAGCTGAGCGGCGTGGGTGCACAAATTGAAAGAGTGGATCAGAACGAGGAAGATTAACTTTTTTTATGCAGGGCGATTCTTTGAGCAGGGAGATTCTTCGACTTCGGTCGTCTCTCGAAAACCTCGGGATCCTCCCTGCACTCAGGATGACAGGTTTAGTTTAAATTATTTCTTTATACAAATCCCGTCTTTGTGGATTTAATGTATCAATTAGATTTTCCTTCTTTTTTCGGGTCCAGCCTTTTAATTGCTTTTCCCGTGCAATGGCATCATAAATTTTAGCATATTCCTCATAATAAACCAGCTTATCCACATTATATCGCTTTGTAAAGCCGTCCATTTCTTTTTGCTTATGCTGCCAAATTCTTTTTACCAAATCGCCGGTGACACCAATATAAATTACGGTATCATAACGGTTTGAAAGCATATAAATGTGGTATTTCTTTTCCCCCATATTTGTAAGACAAGTTTCAAAGTGTATCCTTACAAAAAAGCTGTCATTCTGAGCGGAACGAAGTGTAGTCGAAGAATCTCCTTATATCTACCCCCGCCCCCCGATCGAGATGACAGTTTATTTTTAGGATGTATTCTTTCAATAGAAATATCCTGTACAAATGAACTAAAAGTTCTCCAATTACTTTACTATATTATAAGTAGCGTCATTGAAGGGAAATTTTTCCGGCGTTTTCAGAAGATATTGGTACTGCAAATAGCTCGACCGAAATTTTATAAAACTTTTAGCTTTTTGATTTACTCTTTTGTTCATATTTGGAGGCTGTTAACTGCCGCATTTTGCAGGGTTTCAGCTTCCGAGAGCCTAATTGCACCCTACGATTCCCTCTCTGGAAACACTCAACGGCCCTACAGACATTTTATATTTAACGAGAATTTTAACGCAGCGGCTGCTGAATGTCCGCTTGTTGGAAAGAATGTAACGACTTTTTTATCTATGCTTTTTATTCCCTCATATTCTTTACTGCGCATATCCGCGGCGGCCAGCAGCAGCATGAAACAGGTATTTTTCAATGAAAAATCAAATTATTATTCACGGTTCGGGGAACCAGAACCGCATTGCACTGCTTGAAAATGGAGAATTAGCACAGCTTTTTATAGAATCAGAAGAGAACCAGCGCACGGTCGGCAACATTTATGTTGCACAGGTTCACAAAGTAATGAGCGGTATCCGGGCGGCCTTCATCGACATGGGCACCCCCAAAGACGCCTTCCTGCACTTCTCTGACGCCGGCGACCATCTCAAGGATTATATCCAGATGCTCAACGGTCGCGAAGCCATTCACAAAAACGTGCGCAAGGAGCTTTCCAACACCAATTTTGATAACCTGCCCAACTACAAAAAGCAGATTTTTGCCGGTAAAATGCTGCGTGCCGGTCAAAAGCTATTAGTGCAGATTGTCAAGGAACCGATTGGTACCAAGGGACCGCGCATCTCAACCGATATTACCATTGCGGGTCGGTATTTAGTGCTCATCCCCATGGGCGAATATATTGCGGTGTCCAAGAAAATCAACAATTATAAAGAAAAACGGCGCCTCAAAAGTACCGTCGCCTCCATGCTGCCCGAAGGGTTTGGGGTCATTATTCGCACGGTAGCGCAAGGCCAAGAGAAGCAGGCCATTGAAGATGATATGCGCGATGTGCTAAAAAATTGGGAGAAGATTCTCGACAAGCTAAAAACGCAAGACCCGCCTTCCCTGCTGCACAAAGATCTGGGTATGACCGAAAGCCTGATACGTGATCTCTTTGCCAAGCAGTACGACCGTGTGCTGATTGACGACCAGGAAATGCATCGTAATATCAAATCATATGTGGGCCAGATTGCCCCGCAAATGGTGCCAAATGTACAAATACATAAAGGCAGTGATCATATTTTTGATCACATGAATATTGCCAAAGACGTGGATTCCATTTTTAGTCCGCGGGTGCGTATGCCTTCCGGCGGGTATCTTATTTTTGAGCAAACCGAGGCCATGTACGTGGTTGATGTCAACTCGGGCCCTTATGCAGCCAAGAAAAAACAGGAAGACAACTCCCTGAAAACGAATTTAGAAGCGGCCCGCGAAGTAGCCAAACAGCTGCGCTTGCGCGATATCGGCGGCATTATTGTGGTTGATTTCATTGATCAGCGGAAAAATAATAATCGTAAGAAAATTTACGATGAGCTGATGAAGGAGTTCAAAAAGGACCCGGCCAAAACCAACGTTATTGGGATGAGCGATTTTGGGCTGGTTCAAATCACCCGCCAACGCATTCGCCCCAGCGTGGTAAATTCCGTGTCTAAAAAGTGCCCTACCTGCGGCGGTTCCGGCAATGTGGTTACGCGCAATACCATCATCGCCGACCTCGACGCCTGGTTGAGTAAATTCAAGCACACCACCGGTTACCGGGCTGTTGATATCTACATCAACCCGTATTTAAAATCACATCTCGAGAAGGGACTGCTGAGCATCCGCCGCAAATGGATGATGCACTACTTCCTGAAAATTTCGTTCGTATCCGATGAAACCATTTCACTGAACGAATATAAAGTGACGCTCGACGGCTCGGATATTGAAATTACAGACGCCGTGATGCGTAACCAGGATATTGATGAACTCATCAAAGACGAGAGCCAGGATTCCCAGGAATCTGATTTTGGGCGCGGCAAATCGGGCAGCTTAAGCTATTATGCCAAAGACGGCACCGATACGCGCAAACCGCGGCCCTCATCTAACGGGAGCAGGAAAAAATCTCACAATTGATCATCGCATCACACGGTCTTATTAATCCAACCTATTTAGATTCACACTATGAGTATTCCGCAACTTAAAGCTACCACGGTACTGGGCGTTATCCACAACGGAGAAGCGGCCATTGGCGGCGACGGACAAGCCACCATGGATAAAACCGTGATGAAGGCAACCGTTACCAAAGTTCGGCGCCTGCATGAAGGAAAAATTGTGGCGGGGTTTGCCGGCTCTACCGCCGATGCCTTTACCCTGTTTGAAAAATATGAGTCCAAAATTGAAGAGTATAATGGCGACCTGAAACGGGCCGCCGTTGAGATGGCAAAAGAATGGCGTAAAGATAAATTCCTGCGAAAACTCGAAGCGCTGCTCATTGTGATGAATAAAGATCAAGCGTTGCTTATTTCGGGTCAGGGTGATGTAATTGAGCCCGATGATGATATTTTAGCCATTGGCAGCGGCGGTTCATTTGCACTGGCGGCTGCACGGGCGCTCAAAGAAGATGCCCCAGATCTTTCGGCCAAAGAAATTATTGAAAAATCACTGAACATTGCCGCCGATATTTGCATTTATACCAATCATAATCTGAGCATTTTAGAAATTGAAGAATAGTTCCATGAAAAAACTTGTAAAACAGCAAAACCTAACTCCTCAGCAAATTGTTGCTGAACTGGATAAGTATATAATCAGCCAGGATGAAGCAAAACGCTCGGTAGCTATTGCCCTGCGCAACCGCTGGCGACGCATGAATGCGGATGAAGAAATACGTGATGAAATTTTGCCCAATAACATTCTGCTGATCGGTCCCACGGGCGTAGGCAAAACCGAAATTTCGCGCCGCCTGGCCCGCCTGGCCGAAGCTCCGTTCATTAAAGTTGAGGCCTCTAAATTCACCGAAGTGGGCTACGTGGGCCGCGATGTGGAATCCATGATTCGCGACCTCACTGATATTTCCATCAACATGGTGAAAACGGAGATGCAGGATCGTGTGCAAGACAAAGCCAAAAAAATTGTAGAAAAGCGCATCCTGGATATTCTCATCCCTCCTGTGCAGGATTCAGAGGAAGAACCCGGTACCGGCTTTCAATCAAATGATGAATTTAATCCCGACAATGCCAGCGACCAAGAACTGAATAAACGTACGCGGGAAAAGTTTCGGAAAAAACTGCAAAATGGAGAGCTCGAAGACCGTGAAATTGAAATTGAGATACAGTCTAACAAAGCGCCCATGATGCAGGTATTTGGCCCGCAGGGCGGCATGGATGAAATGGGCATCAACCTGCAGGATATGATTGGCAATATGTCGGGCAAGGATAATACCTCCAAACGGCACGTTACCATCGAAGAAGCGCGTGAAATTCTGCTTGATGAGGAAGCCGAAAAACTGATTGACCACGATGCGGCCGTCGAAGAAGCGCTGGCCCGCGTGCAAAAGCAGGGCATTGTATTTATTGATGAAATTGACAAAGTGGCTACCGACAGCAGTAACGGAAAAAGCGGCGGCGGTGGCAGTGATGTCAGCCGGCAGGGCGTGCAGCGCGATATGCTGCCCATCATTGAAGGCAGCACGGTAAAAACGAAGCACGGCATGGTGCAAACCGATCATATTTTGTTCATCGGTTCCGGGGCCTTTCACGTATCCAAACCGTCCGACATGATTCCGGAGTTGCAGGGACGCATGCCCATTCGCGTTGAGCTTAATTCCCTTACCGAAAGTGACTTTTTTGATATCCTCACTCAGCCCAAAAATGCGCTTACTAAACAGTATCAGGCCATGCTGGCCTCCGAGGGCGTTGAAATAGAATTTACCGAAGGCGCCATCAAAGAAATTGCCGCTATCGCTGCGCAGGTCAACCAGGCCGTAGAAAATATTGGCGCCCGACGGCTGCACACCATCCTGTCATCACTACTTGATGAGCTGTTATTTGCCGTCCCTGACGATATTAATTCCGGGAAGGTGACCATCGATAAAGAGTATGTGAACAAGCAGCTCAATGATTTGGTCAAAGACAAAGACCTCAGCCATTACATTCTTTAAATCAACCTGCAATGATTGACAGATCTGTTGCGTTATAAAAAGTGAGCCGATAACGCTCAATGAAAGAGTAACCTGTAACATAATCTGATTCACTTTATGAAATTGAATAAATTTCTTGCTCCCAACATCGCCATCGTATTGGTTTTGTTTGCGTTCTGGTTCGCCGGGGTTGATTCGGTGCTGAAAACCTCGGACGATCGCGAAACGAATATTCGCAAATACGTTCAAGTGCAGCGGCAAATTCTGGATAATTACGTTAATGATGTGAGCCTCAATGCTCTTTATAAGGGCAGCATTAAAGGGTTGGTTTCAGGCCTCTCCGACAGCACAGCAGAAATTCCCGGTACGCCCATTGATACCACCTTCGGCGATGTGAAAATTGATGACTTGCTGGAATCAAAAAATAAATTTGAGAAAGCCTATACCTACGTGGGTGAAACGTTTCCCCAAGAAGATATGAATGCGCGTACCGAAGATGCCATTCGCGGGATGTTTAAAATGCTGGACCCGCATTCCATTTATATTGAACCGAAAAGAAGTCAGGCCATTGAAGAAAATTTTCAAGGTAAATTCCAGGGCATCGGCGTTCAGTTTCAGGTAATTCAAGATACTATTACCGTTGTATCACCCATTGCCGGAGGGCCCAGCGACCGGCTCGGAATCCAATCTGGCGACCGCATTATTGGCATCGAAGACAGCAGCGCTATTGGCTTTTCGAACGAGGACGTGCGCAATGCCCTGCGCGGCCCCAAGGGAAGCGAGGTTGAGGTTACCATTAAACGTCCGACCACCAATAAAAATCTGGACTTTACCATCATCCGCGATGATATTCCCCTTTATACGGTGGATACCAACTACATGATTGACCAAAATACGGGATATGTTAAGATTAATCGCTTTGCGGCTACCACCCACTCCGAATTTATTCAAGCCATGCGAGAGCTGGAAAATAAAGGCATGGAACAAATTATTTTAGACCTCCGCGGTAATCCCGGCGGGTATCTTAGTCAGGCCATAGCCATTTCCGGAGAGTTTTTTGAGCGAAACACGGATATCGTTTCCACCAAAAGCCGGCACCTCCGGTTTACCGAAATGTACCGATCACGTCGCACCGGAGAATTTAAAGATATGCCGGTCATTGTTTTGGTCAATGAAGGGTCGGCCTCTGCAAGTGAAATTGTAAGCGGTGCTATTCAAGACCATGATCGCGGCCTTATTATAGGCCAGCGTACCTTTGGTAAGGGGCTTGTACAGCAGCAATATGGCCTGCAGGATTCAAGTAAAATCCGGGTCACCATTTCAAAATACTACACCCCCTCCGGCCGGTTGATTCAAAAACCCTATTCCAAATCGGGTAGCGAAGAATACGCCTATGAAATACTCAATCGGGAAGTAAATGCCCGCACCGACATTCAGGAATATATTTCTCATGTGCCCGACTCGCTCAAATACAGCACCGATGCCGGACGCACCGTTTATGGTGGTGGCGGTATCGTCCCAGACCATATTATACAACAAGATACTTCGCAATCTGCTGCAGTTGCAGGCTTGATGCGTCAGCAGCGCGTGGAGTTTGATTACGTTCGTAATTATTTGGACCAAAATGGCGATTCATTTCGGGCCAAATGGGAAAATGATTACAACGGTTTTCGTAAAGAATTTAGCTGGAGCGAGAATGATTATGAGCAAATATTTGCGATACTTAAAGAAAATAATTTAGCCGTTTCTGATACTGTTTCCACGCCCGACTTCAATGATAAAAAACTGATCATTCCTGAAGGCCACTTTCAAGAAGTGCAATGGATGGTGGGCGGCATTTTAAAAGCAGAACTGGCTAACCAGGTATGGGGGCTTAAAAAATATTATCCTGTTATTAACGATGTGTTTGATAACGCCATTGAAACGTCCATGCAGTTCTGGGGTGAAGCCCGGAAATATACCAATCATAATGTTGATCCACGGAATCAGGAACGATTTGACAATTCCCCAAGATTGAACTGATGAACCATGGCTACGGCAGCCGTCTCGGTACGCAGGCGGTTCTCTCCCAGACTGATGTACGCTCCATCATGGTTACCGATTAATTGCAATTCTTCTTCCGAAAGTCCGCCTTCCGGTCCCACAATTAATAAGGGCTCTTCTTTTGAAGGGGTCACTCCAAAATCAGCAGATTTAGCATCTTGGTGTGCTACCCAAATGTTACTCTCAGAGTGATCTTCCAGCAGCTGCGGCAATGAATTATAGATCGATAATTCCGGCAACCAGCATTGCAGGCTCTGCTTCATTGCCGATAGGATTACAGCTGATAACCGATCAGCGCGTACATTTTGCTTCACCGAATGCGCTCCCCTGAATACCACAATTTCTTTAACGCCCAACTCTACCGCCTTTTTAATGGCAAACTCCAACCGGTCTCTCTTCTTTATAATACCCAACGCCAAGGTGGGTGCGGGTTGTGGTTGGGTATTTTTTTGTGATTTTTCAACGGCTACGCGGACCATATCGGAATCAACAGATGAAACTTTTCCTTCATACCAACCGCCGGCACCGTCCACTATCGTAATATCATCACCCCGCTTGTACCGTAACACTTGCGTAGCATGAGTTGCTTCTTGAGCTCTCAACTCAATCATATCAGCAGTTATTTGGGCCGGTGGGGCATAAAAAATATTCATGAATGAATGTTTGTTAGTTACTTACTTACACGAGGGCTTTGCAAAACCATACATTTTATCATTCTGAGGCCCACTTCGGCAGACAGACCGCCCAACGGGTTCTTCAAAAATCACTTTTTATTTCTTTTTTTCCGGCCATAGGGTTCGCCCGGTACAAAAGCTGTTTTGCCCGTCTCCAGCATTAGCTCAACATAAGGGGCGCACATTTGGCATCCACAACTGCAAAATTTCTGTTCCTGAAGAGTATTCAAATCCGATATTTCGTTCTCCCGGGCGTATTCTTTGATATCATCAAAAGAACGGTTGTGGCAGACGCATTTAGTAACCTTTGCCATAATTTTTTTCCATGCTTCTTTGATAGCTCAGGCGTTAACGCCTGAGCTATTTAACAATCATTCTTGTTTGAAATGCTTACCCAGTTTTAAGCCCTGCCCCTGGTAGTTGCTTTTAAAATCATCGCCATAAGTAAAAGCTGGTACTTCGGTATTGGGTTCAAACTGCATGCTGCAAAAGGTTTGCCCGTCCTCAATAAGAAACGGAACATCGTGCGATCGCACCTCGAGCACCGCCCGTGCTCCCTGGTCGCTCACGCTGCCGCCAAAACCGCTGTCAAAGAAGCCCGCATAGTGCGTGCGCAGTTCACCCGAACCGGTATCATATGCAATCATCTCGGCCGCCAGGTGCTCGGGGATGCGGCATCGCTCTTTTGACGCAAAAATGTAGAAAGCTTCCGGTTCCAGAATCAAATGGTCATCGGGACGGGCATACACCGGCTCCCAAAAATCATCTACGCTGTAGTGATTAATATTTTCAAGATCAATTAAATCGCGGTGTTTTCGAGCTTTGTAGCCCACCAATTGTCCGTCTTTTTCTTGCAGGTTGACACTCATAAAGAGCCCGTTATTGACCTTCATTTCATCCATCGACAGCGCGGATCCATCGCTATTAAACAACACCGGGGTGCTGTCATGCAGCCGTAAAATATCCTGATCCGGCAAGACGGTATGCCCGTGCCGGATACGAAGCTGATTTAGCCGTTGGCCGGTGCGCACCTTAATGGGAAACGATTTGGGCACCACTTCGAGATAAAGCTTGCCGCGGTAGCCGGGTCGTATTTCCTCAAACCGGTGAGAATAATCTGTAATAACGCGTGTAAAAATATCAAGCCGCCCGGTGGTGCTTTTGGGATTGGCTTTGGCCGAAAGGTGCTCTTCTGATATTACGCTTAGGCCATCGGAATCTGCGTTTTTTGAATTAAATAACGGTTTTTGTGACGAAATATGCGTGGGTAAATGCAGGCGCTCGAGTAGCGGAATAAGGTACACACAATTTGTTTCGAGCACGGCTCCATCTTCGATGGAAAATTCATACTGCTTTAGCTTGTCAAGCTTGTGTTTCACCGCCTCATCCTCGGGCAAAAAACTGCTCCGCACGCGGTAAGCTTTGGTTCCCAGACGCAGATCAATGGAATTGGGCTGAAACTGATCATCCTGAATGGGAAATTCATCTTCGGCACATATAACCCCGGCTCTTTCAAGCTGTTTTAGTTTTTGGACCGGCAAAATGCCTTTGGTACGGAGTCGCACTTGAGTTCTATTA
>Ga0306907_1000564_pt1 | contig 15444 bp, 11 predicted proteins | sample AntRauTorcE11898_FD_190415 | JGI IMG/M metagenome (GOLD analysis project Ga0306907, IMG submission 190415) | Saline lake microbial communities from Rauer Islands, Antarctica - Metagenome Torckler E11 #898 (v2) (version 2) | ecosystem: Environmental > Aquatic > Non-marine Saline and Alkaline >... | reverse complement strand
CTGCGATATATCATAAAATTGATTTACCGTGGAGAGGTCGGCAGCGGCATTGAAATCAAGGTCAAAAGTGGCGTTGTCTTCCAGCGGTTCATTGATGTTGCCGGAAGCGGACAGGCTGTTTTCACCGGCCACGGCATTGAGTTCACCTATAGTGATGAGCTTGTCGGTAGCCTGCGCAGAAATTTGAATATTGCGAATGGGCTGCGGCAGCTCTGGGTCTTTGAGGGAACCGTTTTCAACGTTGATGGCAATATCAAAGCTCGGGGTTGATTCATCCGTTATGGCCCCGTTTACTGTGCCGCCGAGGTCGAGGGATCCTTCCGTTTCAAGTTCGGTAGTATATTCATTTTTGGGCAGCAGCTGTAGCAGGTCGCCGAAATTATCGGTTACTGAGCTGAACTGTAAATCTACGGTAAAAGCTTCACTCCAATTGCTGAGCGAACCGTTCAAATCCATTTCGAGTCCGCGAATGGCAAAGGTGCCTTCATTTAGTTTCAGTACTTCCCGATTAGGATAAAGAACCGATTCCTGGGTAAGCGAAAGCGGCAGATTACTGAAGTAGGTTAGGCTGTCAACCGTGGCAGAAACCCCGCCGATTTCTACATCAATAGTTGTGGCGATAGAGTCGGCGTAGCTGAGAGAAAGATCGCCGTCAAAATCATTAAGCTGGGCAGTAGTTCCGGAGGTGAAATCGTTATATCCAAAGCGGCCGTTGCTGATCTCAAAATAGGGAATATTAACGTTATAGCCGCCCGATTGAGCCGTGTCGATTTCGGATTCTTCGAACAAAAAATCAAGGTTGGTGGTGCTGTCTTCATACACTTTATAGGTAAACTGCGGTTCATTTAAAACGAGTTCGGTAACATTTACCTGATCGCTAAAAATGAACGGAAGCATTTCAACGCCCGCCACCATTTGATCGAGGGAAAACAGCGTATCGGAGTCGGCGGTGCCGGCAATATGCATATTATCAATCTCGATTCCCGGGTGCGGAAAGGTGGTAAAAAATGAGAGGGATATATGTTCAACCTGCACCGGCTGCCCTGTGGCCTCAGTCAGGTGGGGCAGCACGGTATCTTTGAGTCGCTGGTCGGTAAAGTAAAGGTTCAGCCCAATAAAAAGGATAAGTAGAAATACAAAGAAGCCGGCTACAATTTTTCCGAATGTTTTCATGCGCAGTATTTAAGCGTTTGTTTTTGTGATTGGTAAGGTACCCATGTAGGGAAATTAAAATCAATTTATTCTTTTAAGTTCCTTATGTTATTTTTGATTCGATTTGAGCCAAGAAATTTGTGGGGCTTTGTAAAACCTACCATGTCATCCTGAATTTAGTTCAGGATCTTGGTCTTAAAAACTAAAACAATATTTGAGATTCTGAAACGAGTTCAGAATGACACAATAGGTTAGTTTTACAAAAGTCCCTTTTGTAAAGTAATATATCAGTATAGTTCTAAGGGGCATGAAACATCAATCACTCAAATTTAAACAGCGGCGTCAGGGCCTGGTTGATAAGCTACGGAAAAAAGGCATCAAAAATGAGCGCGTGCTCGATGCCATCAATCATGTACCTCGGCATGTGTTTATTGATACCGCACTTGAAGATCGGGCCTACAAAGACAGCGCGCTGCCTATTGGGATGGGTCAAACGATTTCACAGCCGTACACGGTAGCGCGGCAAACGGAGCTGCTGGAGGTATTTCCCGGCGAAAAAGTGCTGGAAATCGGCACCGGTTCGGGTTATCAGGCCGCGATATTATCGGAGTTGGGAGCAAAGGTGTACAGCGTGGAACGCCACAAAAAACTGTATGAAAAAGCGCAGGATGTGCTTCGCGAACTGGGATATTCCATTCAGATAAAACTGGGCGATGGAACGCTGGGATGGTCGGCCTACGGCCCGTATGATGCTATTGTGGTTACAGCCGGTGCCCCGGTGCTGCCCGAAGATCTGGTTCAACAGCTTAATGTTAACGGACGATTGGTGGTGCCGGTGGGCAACGATAAAAAGCAGGAGATGATTCGCGTGCTTAAGGTTCGGGAAAATGAATTTGAGCAGGAGCGTTACCGCGATTTTAAGTTCGTGCCGCTGGTGGGCGAAAAGGGATGGAAAGACAGTAAGCAATGAGCAGTTAGCAGGAGGCAGTTCATCTTGTTTCGTACCTCCGGTGCGAAACACAGTGCTATTTTTTTGTGCCAGGAGCAATTTTGAAATTTCAACTCTTCATTTATTTGCCGCAATTGAATAAAAAGACCCAGACGGAAAACCAACACACCACTTCCTGGAAAGAAGCTCCATTTCTTGCTTTAAAGGGTTTCCTCATGGGTTCGGCCGATATTGTGCCCGGGGTGAGCGGCGGCACGATGGCCCTGATTGTGGGTATTTACAACCGGCTTATTCATGCCATCAGTAGTTTCGATCTGCACTTCGTAAAGCGGTTGGTCACCTTTCGCTGGGGTAAGGCATTTGCCAACGTGCAGTGGAAGTTTTTAGGTGTTTTGCTGACCGGCATGTTTTGTGCCGTCCTGTTTTTTACCAAAATCGTGCCGTTGCAAGTGTATATGTTCACCCATCCCGAGCTGGTGTTTGGCATATTCTTTGGGCTGATTGTAGGATCCATTTACATTTTAGTGAAAGCCATTGATGATTTTGGCTGGATGCACGGACTGTATATACTGGCTGGCATTGCCATTGGATTGTGGGTGGTAACGCGCGTGCCGGCGGAGACGTCCGAATCACCCCTGTTTATTTTTCTAAGCGGCTCCATTGCCATTTGCGCCATGGTACTGCCCGGTATTTCCGGATCATATATTTTACTCATCCTGCGCAAGTATGATTTTATTTTGACTCAACTGGGCAAGCTCGGCACCGTTGATACGGTGAGTGCGCTTTGGGTGCTTGCGCCTTTTGTGCTCGGCGCGGTGGTGGGGTTGATGTTGTTTACCCGCTTGCTTTCATGGCTGCTTGATCATTATTACGGCCCCACGCTGGCCGTGTTGATTGGTTTTTTAATTGGATCGCTCTACGTGATTTGGCCCTACCAGAATCGCAGTTATGAGCAGCACGTGAGATCAACGGAAGTGGTGGAATACAACAGCGAAAGAGCGCGCGTATTACGTGAAAGAATTGCTGTGCCCAAGCGACCCGAATATGAGCGATTGGGAGATGTCATCAACCCGGATGCATCATTTAACGGACTGAAGCAAGTGGAAATTGAGGAGGTGAGCCAAAAGCTGGTAAAATCAGATCCGTATGTTCCTTATATAACAATCGAGGGTGCGCATACCGCTCACTTTTGGAGTGGTCTTGGCGGAATGATGCTGGGACTGGTACTTGTAGCAGGATTGGATCTGTTACGGAAAGAAAAAAGTGATGCGGAAACAATATAGTTTATTTGCGGTTTGAGGCAATGCAGATTGGGTGGGTTAAGCAAGGCTTCAAAATAAATTTAGGCCTTTGTATTAATGGGAAGAAAAGATATTTTAAATGATCATTTTACTTTCAATATGTATTCATGCCTGAGTTAATAACGGTTCAAGAATTAGTGAGCATGGGGTTGCCGCCTATCATTATTTATGCGGCTCCGGTGTTGTTTGCGCTTGTTTTTATTGAGTGGGGCATCAGTGCCTGGCAAAATAAGGGCCGGTATGAAACCAAAGATTTCTGGGCATCTACGGCCATTGGCATTGGCAATGTTGTGGTGAGCTCCATCACCAAACTGAGCATTTTTGGGCTGATTCTGTTCTTTTATAATATGATGCCTTGGCGTATTCCTTACACCTGGTGGTCGTTCCCGCTCTGTTTTATTTTCCTTGATTTCTGCCGGTACTGGGCGCATCGCATTGCCCATGAGCAGCGTATTTGGTGGGCCACGCACGTTCCGCATCATTCCTCGGAGCAGTACAATTTTTCGGTTTCTTTTCGGCTTTCTTGGGTGCAGGGCTTTAAGGTTTTGTTCTTTCTGCCGGTGGCCATGGCGGGCTTTCATCCGGTGGTGTTCTTTATTTGTCACCAAATTGCCGTGCTTTACCAGTTCTGGATTCACACGGAAATGATTGACAAGCTGCCCCGACCTATTGAGTATATTTTTACCACGCCCTCGCATCACCGCGTGCATCATGCCAAAGACGATCATTACTTGGATAGAAATTACGGTTCCACCCTTATCATCTGGGATCGCATGTTCGGCACTTTCCAGCCCGAACTCGATACGCCCAATTACGGTATCACCAAACCACCCGACTCGTATAATCCGATATACTTGGTTTTCCACGAATTCATAGATATTTGGAAAGATTTAAAAAAAGCCGATGGGTGGAGAGAATACCGGTGGATTTTATTTGCCAGTCCCGCCGAGCAGGCCCGCGCGGTTAAGGAGGATGCGACTTCTTTAGATAAAGAGAAGCTTGTAACGCAAGAGCCGATGCCTGCCGAGGAGTAGGTGTGATTGATGAGTTATGAATGATGATTTTGGATTTAAATTCATCATTCAAGTATCATAAATCATCAATACTAAAGGGGTTGTATCTGGAATGGAAACCTTGTAAATTTGCAGCCCTCGTAAAATCATTGCCTCAAAAGGGCCCGTAGCTCAGTTGGTCAGAGCAGTCGACTCATAATCGATTGGTCGCAGGTTCAAGTCCTGCCGGGCCCACTTTTATTTTCCTTCCTTCCAACACCCTTAAAACACCGTTTTAAAAACCTGTAAGGCAATTTAGAGCTTTTTTTGCTCTTATATTCAAAAATCCCAAAATGAAATCATTTCATTTTCTGCAACATTTTTCGTAAATAGTTGGTACAAAAGTTGGTACATTTATTCACTGATCGTTTAAAATGCCAATTACCTTAATACTATCTACAAAAAATCTATTGCAGAATCGCACTCATAGCTAATCAGTGGGGAAAAACCTCAAACCAATAAACTTAAAATCATACTAAACTATGGCTGGTCTTAAAAAAAGGAGGAATACTTATTATATCCGATTTTTTAAAAAGATAAATGGGAAACGAAAACAGAAAGCGCTCAGCTTAGGAACAAAGATCAAGCGAGAAGCCCAAAAGCTTTTAATTGAATACGAGGAAAGGTTTGAGCGGGGAGAAATTGATCCCTTTAATGGATGGACACCTAAGAAGGAAGCGAAGAAAAAGCGTCAGCAATTGCGGGGTAAATATGTTCCCCTACACAAAGCAGCCGACCAGTTTATTGAGCAGCGCAGCCAAGCCAATCAAACAACGAAAGATAACTACCGTCGACATTTAAATATGCTGGAAGGTCAGCTTGGTCGCACGATGCCGGTTACGGAAATTCTGGAAAAGGATATTCGGGAATTTTGCTTTCGCTCTGATTTGGCACCAGCAACCCAAGCCAGTTACCTGCGGCACCTGAAAGTATTTTTTCGATGGATGCACGAAAAGGAAATCCTTAAAGAGGATATTACTGCCGATATCAAACCGCCTAAAGTACCACAAAAGATTGCACAAAAGACACTTTCCCGTGAAGAGCTGGATAAAGTATTCAAAGCATTTGATAAATTTTATAAGGAGCAAAAGAAGAAAGGCTATGTCACTAAACCGCACCAAATGCGGTTATGGTTTAAACCCATGATTAATACCATGTATTATTGCGGCATGCGGGCAAGTGAAGCCGTCAATTTAAAATGGACAGATGTAGATTTGAAAGGGAATCTTAATGATCCAGATGATTTAGGCTATATCCGTATAACCAATTCAGATGATAACACAACTAAGTCAGGTAAGGAGCGGGTGATCCCCATACGGGAGCCACTTAAGCCGCGGCTTGAGCAATGGTACAAAGATCAGGTTAAACCTAGTGATGGATATGCCTTCCCCAGTTCAACCGGGTTGAATCGATTTCACGGGATGAGTGCTGGCTCTTTATCGAGGTCATTCAAAAAATTTGTGAGATTAGCTGATGATGTCTCCAATTCAGTTACTTTGCATGGCTTACGCCATTCTTGTGCTACCGACCTGCTGCGCAAAGGAGTGCCCATCCACATCGTTCAAAAGATTATGGGGCACTCTTCAATAGGTGTAACGCAAATTTATGAGCACTTAGATCAAAAAGACGTTAAGAATGCAGTGAAGGGGATAGATGAAAAGTAATAAGCAATTATATATAGACTGCCTTGTAACTGCGCTTAAGAAGCAGGCATTTTCAGTTGAACCGAGTAGCAAAGTGTTTTTAGATTACTTGGATTTAACCGAAGACAGGCAAGCAATCGAAAAAAAATTAAGAAAAAAATATGAAGGGGTAAGTAAAAAATCGTATGAGCAAAAAGTTGATCTCGATGAACTCAAAAAAGAGAAAAATGAAATGATCAGTAGTTTTAAAAGAATAGCCAACGATATAGATATTGAAGATACTCTCCAGATATCTTTTCAAGATTACTCTAAAAAGAAATTTGGTTCGGTATTTAATTTTTATATAAAAATAACAGGTCAAATAAGAGATAAACCTGCGGAGATTTATGAGATAAGGAAAAACATACTACTAAGCCTAGAAAACTCTATTCGAAAGATTGCAGAGAAAATCCTTCAAATTTCATTATCAGAGAAAATTCAAGACGCATTAAAATTTGAGGAAAGGTTTAATCCCGATGATTTAATAATCAAAAAAAGAGTTGCTGATGCTTGTTGGGATATATACGAGAAAAACAAAAATATAACCAAAAAGGGGTTACTCGGAGAATTATTAGTAAAATACTACATCTCTAAATATGAAATTGATTCTCCACAAGAAGCTGAAAAGAAAATAATTAAAACTGCTAAACAGTGGATTCGGGATGCGAAAAGAAATAAAGGAATAATAATTGAATAACAGATCTGGTGATGATCTGAGCGTTTAACCCCCACTTTAATACGTTCTGCATTACTTCTGGGGAATTTTCCGCAGAGCTACTTTTTGATTTAAGATACCAAGGCGTTTAAACTATGAGTGAAAGATAATCACTAATTAAATCTTTTACCCATGGAAGAAAAAACATTAAACAGAATAGAGAAAAAGCTCGATCTGCTCCTCAACTCTAATAAACACAAAATAAACGAAAAGAAATATATCACAGCCCGAGATGTAGAAAGCCTTACCGGTCTGAATTATCGTACCATTCTGAATCGTTCAAATCTTGACGACCAGCACCACCGTTTTATCCCATCCATTCAATTTGGCGGTAGCAGACGCAAGTACTTTGAACGAAAGGTAATTGAACGAATCTTTCACTTGAGTTAGTGATACTATGTCAGGATTAGATAAGAAGTTTAGATTTACGAAGATACCTAATGTTTTAATAGACGATTATTTACCTGAGCTTGCTAATAGTGAAACGGTTGTTTTATTACTTATAGCCCGTAATACATGGGGATACCATAAGAACAGTGATATGATTTCTTACAGTCAGTTTGAAGAAAATACGGGCCTATCAAAAAATACAATCCGAAAAGCATTAGAAAGTTTAATAGAGAAGAAAATGCTTTTAAAACATCAATCTGGAAATTCTTTTGCCTATCAAATTAAACAGTCTATCCTACAGGATAAGGTTGCACGTAATGGGTCAATAATTGATGGGTCAGAAAATGATATAGCAAAACCTGATACAGATATTGTATCAGATTCTGAACATTCGATGGGTGAAATATTGACCCCACTAAAGAGTAACTCTAAAGAAAAAGAAAAAAATACTACTAATAGTTTTGAAGCTGTTAATGATGACCTTCAAAAAGTGATAGAAGCTTGGAATAAAAGGTTTAATAACAGCATACAAGAAACTGATGCAAAGATTGTAAACGGTGTTGAAAAAGCTTTAAACCATTTTTCAAAGGAACAAATCAATAAAGCCATGGATAACCGTTTGCAGAGTCAATACTACAGAAATGAAAAGCCATATTTATTACACAAGCCTTATAGTTTCTTTGGGTATATGGAAACCATTAAGAATGATCTAGGTCGAGAGTCTGAAAGTATTTATACCTATGCTGAGAAAGTTGCTTTAATTACGGAGCAGAATTACCAAGACACCCATTTTGATATAAGAATAGACTTACCTGATGAGATAGGAAATCCTAAATGGGAATATACAGGACCAAGGAAATAGATCAAATTGTAACTGCATTAGAAAAATGGTCTCAGAATTGATAAAACCCCGTAATAGTAGTTTTAGGTCCATACCGAATCAGCCCTAAAATGTAATTATAAATTAATACAAAATGGATTATACCCTCCAGCTTACCATTAACGAAGAACTACTTGCAGAAATAACAGCGGCCCTAAAAACGGTTGTTAAAGAAGAGCTGCCCAAATACAGCAGCAGTTTTCATAACCAGTGGCTAACAACGGAGCAGGTCATGAAGATGCTACACGTTTCGCGGCGCACGGTACAGAATTACCGTAATGAAGGCAAGATTCCCTATGCCCAGCTCAATCGGAAGATTCTGTATCCCCGAGCGGGCATCAATGCATTTCTACAGGATCATTTGGTGAAGCCAGCTAATGATCCCAACTAAAAACGGGCGTACAACAATCAAAGTCCAATTTTATAAGAATGGCTATTAAAAACATACCCTGCTGTCTTTCATGTGGAGAAGATCTAACCTCAAGACGGAGCGACGCTAAATATTGCAGCGACCGCTGCCGGATGCGTTACCGGCGTCAACTACAAAAAAACGGGCTGATAAAGGAATTGGCCCATATTTTCGGTCAGTTACCGAACCATTCCGCACACTGCACAACTGCGAGATATTTATTGCAGTGTTGGGACGCAAATAACAGAAAGATCAAAAAATGGGATCATTCCGAGCTTAATAGCATGTCAATTACGGAATTAAAAGCCTTGTTAAGCAAAAAAAGATGGGTACTTGCTGGTTCTACACTCATAAATTTGTTTAAAAGGTAATATAAAACTGATTGTCCAGATTTTGATTCAGGTTTGTAAAATTAAGTAAGCTATTATGTATAAAAAACGGACTCAGACTCTTTAAACACTGTATTCAATTTTGTAGTGCTATTCTTTGCTTTAAAATAGCTTTTTGTAACAGAAATTGGATTTTCGATAAGTTTCGGTGTTCAAGTCACTTTGAGCCATATTTGGAGTCTATTTTCCCATAACCCGTAAATTCTCAATTAAGGGGATAGGATTTTCAAGAGAATTCACTTTAATGGGGCAGCCGTCTTTGAAACCCGTTTTCCCATTTTATGGGTGTTAAATAAAATTACTGATCGATGAATAATATACTTTTCAAATTTATCGAAACTCTTTTTAGCAGTCGAGTGAAAAATTCGGGCTAAAATACGAATAGCCCCATAATTAGACACATACGTGCCCTAACACTCTAAATGAATAATCAGATAAAACAATATAATTCAAAATAAAGCAAAGCATATTGAGATTATCGATTTTTAACCATAACAGCATAAGTTAAAAAACGGATTCAGATGATTTTAAATCCGTAATAATTTAGGAATTAGTAATGGCCAAAACATTACAATAGTCAAATCCTTATAATTGCGTAAGTTGTTATGAATAGAAATGAAGCCCTACTCCCACCTGAAGATGCAAAACCATGTAGACTTCAGATGCATAGGATTGGACGGATTGCTGAACTCTAACAATCTCACCGATAGTTTTTTATTTTCGGGTTATAGAGCCTATTAAGTCCATTTTTAAATAGACAATCTACGATGATATTGGATGAAAAAAGAAATTTTATGATAGGTCAGGCGTTTGATGTTCTGTCTATTCGAAAGTGCTACTTATGTTCAAAAAATGGATTGATTGTATTTAAAGCCTAAATTTGAAACTAACTATCAGACTTATGTCAAAAAAAGTAAAGAACCCTAAAGACCTACCACCCATTAAGGAAAATACGAGTGATCCTCTATCTAAAGCAGTGGGTATTTGGAAAGACCGGTGGCCCAAAGAAGTGAATTTGGTTGAGATTGTACGTAGAGTCCGTAATAGTGAATTAAATAGTGACAGGTCTAAATAAAATTAATACTGTTTCAACTTTTTAATCCATAAAACTAATCAGAAATATTGACTGCATAGCAAATCCGAGAAATAACGGAGTGCAAACACTTTGCAGCCCGAAATTAATTTTTCTGCTTCTTATTCCTGAGATTAAATCAAGTATATTTACTTTTCGCGCTTAAAACAGAACTGCACCGTTTTTACAGTTAATATTCTCTGCATAGCAATGAGGATATACGTAGCGTTTTCCGGGAAAGCCATTCTCTTTTTTCGATTACTATTTAGCAGAACGATTAAAATAACCATTAAGAATGGGGCGCAGATTTTTCTGAGCCGTTTCATCAGTAGAATAAGGCGGCTCTTTCGAAGAGGAATGAGGTGTATTTAAAATAAATGGAGAAAATATTCCGAATATGAAAATTTTTTATACTCCTGACACACGTTGGGACCGCTATCAAATAAGTGATGAAGAAGAATTTGCAGAAAAGCTGATAATTGAGGGTGTTTTCCATCAAGAGGTTCCAGAGGATGTGATTGAAGCTTATGAAACTTCCGAATATTTAATGGCTCATTCGTACTATCATTGGCCCATGTATGATGAAGCACTTAATAAAGTACTTCTTACGATGGAGATGGGTATAAAGTTGAAAGCTAAGGAATTAGATATCCCAATTTTTAGAAAGAAAAATGGTAAAAGGTGGGAAAGAAGATTGTCACTAATTATAGAAGATATCTGTAATACAGATTTCCTAAGTAATTTAAAGCAAAAATTAGATAGGTTAGCAGGTCTTCGGGATATGCAGGTACACCCCAAGCAAAATTCCTTTTCCGGACCGATGGGTGGGATCATTAGAAATATTAAATACTGTATTAATGTACTGAACCTCTTATTTAGAAATAAAGAATGGCATATTAAACAGCACAAACGGATTGAAGCATTTAGACAGACTCTTTCTCACTTCAAAAATCATTTGCTCGTCATAGAAAATGATAAAGGAGCGAATCTGGTAAGCTCAATTCTTGATTTTAATATAATTGATAATGCATTGTTTGTTTCTTGCCTACCCGTTTTGGACGTTAGAAAGTTAAAAGAAGATAACCAAGGTGATATATTGCCGAATGCATCTATTTATAAGATAAAAGATTACAGGCTTTTTAATCATTACATTGAAGGAAATACTCAGGATGGAACTAAGATTAGAATTTCTGTAACGGATCATGATGAAGCTATTGAGGCCTTCAAGAATCAACAAGAGTATTTAGATAATATCGCGGACGATGAGAAAAGAGCTTGTGTCTATTTAAATGCTCAGGAATCCGGGTGGCAGTTATCAGAAGCGGAATATCAATATTTTAAGAAATACGGATTTTCAGCTAATTAGCTGTTTAGGTTAATAACCTATTTGAAAATTTAATTTTAGTACGTTGTCATTCATAAATAGATAATTGTACCTTCCTTGAAATTCTTGCATATTAATATTGCTTAACATTTCATCATTAAAATATTGTTTTCGGGTAAATTTAATTTATGGCAGAAGATCAAAATCCAATTCTGAATAATCCTTATGAAGAACCGCAAAGACATTTTGCGACCAGAGGTGATGGAAGAATAGATTTTACAGAAGTACAACAGGAGCGAAGGATTTTTGTGCCCGACCAAAATATGGTGCTTCCATCAAAAACGGGAAGCCAAAAAGATGTTTTTGAGATAAATGATTTTGCTGAAGAATATGAAACACATCCTGTTAATAAAATACGGAAACAAGTAAAGGAGTGGAGGAATAATGAATATCCTCACGTTACACGAGTCACCAAAGATCTACTCCAACATTGGTTTCTACAGTATGAAGATGATCCGCTTAAAAATTTATTCTTTTGCCAGCGGGAAGCCTTGGAAGCTGCTATTTGGCTAAATGAAGTTGCTGAAAGGTCAAATCCAGGCACCTCCATTTTAGAACAGGTAAATCATGCTCAGAAATCGGTCGATCCAAATGCAAAGATAAATCAGTTGCAACGTATTGCATTTAAGATGGCTACAGGCACTGGTAAAACGGTGGTAATGGCCGGGCTTATTCTTTATCATTACTTAAATCGCCAAAACTATTCGTCCGATCCCCGTTTTTCTGATTACTTTTTAGTGGTGTCTCCAAGCATTACCATTCGTGATCGGTTGCAGGTGCTAAAGGTAGATGAGAATACAGAAAGTAAACAGCACCGTAATGATTATTATGCTGAAAGAAAACTGGTACCCCGAAAATACGAGCAGTTTTTAGGTGGACTTAATTCTCGCATTATAATTACTAACTATCACAGTTTTCAGCTTAAAACTCTTCAAGGGAATAAGCGATCTATTTACGATGGAAAACTGGATGCAGATGGGAATAAAACCAGTGAGACGGAGACGCCCAATCAGATGGTAAAACGAGTTCTGAGTAGCTTTAAACCGGATCGCCGCTTGCTGGTATTGAATGATGAAGCTCATCATTGTTATTTACCAAAAAGTGAGCGATTGTCTGTAAAAGATCACACCGGTAGAGAAAATGAAAAAGCTGCCCTATGGTTTACAGGACTCAAAGAAATTAGCAGACGATTTAAACTAAGCAACGTTTATGACCTTTCTGCTACTCCTTACTATTTGAATGGATCGGGCTATGAGCCATATAGTTTGTTTCCTTGGGTTGTTTCGGATTTTGGGCTGGTCGATTCCATCGAAAGCGGACTGGTAAAAATCCCCTTGTTACCTGAAAAGGATGACACCCATCAAATTGAACAGCCCATGCTTCGTAATCTGTACGATCATGTTTCAGATAAGCTTAAAAAAAGAGGGTATAAAAAGCGCAAAAAAGATGTGTTAGATAAAAGAGAGCTACAGAATGAGCGACCTTATGTACCCAATCTTGTAAAAAACGCTCTTGACCAATTGTTTCATGAATATAAAGGTCATTTTGAGGGATTTCGAAAAAAAGGGGAAAAGGGACCGGATATTTTGAGTGCACCTCCGGTACTTATCATCGTTTGTAACAATACGAGTGTATCGCGGGATGTTTATCGCTATCTGGCAGGTTATGAAATAAGAGATGATGACGGTAAAACCGAGCGTGTGGTTGGAGGAAACTTTGATCTGCTGTCTAATTATGATGACCAGCAACAGAAACTGAGACCCAAACCTCCTACGATATTAATTGATAGTGAATCGTTGGATGATGCCAATCAAATAAACGATAAATTTAAAGATGTCTTTGAACATGAAATTGAAGAATTTAAACGTGAATATGCTGCTCATTATGGACAGGGAGCAGTTGCCCAGTTAACCGATGGAGATATCCTTCGGGAAGTCGTAAATACGGTGGGTAAACGAGGACGCATGGGTTCCCATGTGAGATGTGTTGTATCGGTATCCATGCTTACCGAGGGATGGGATGCCAACAATGTTACGCATATCATGGGCATTCGCGCTTTTGGATCGCAACTGCTTTGTGAGCAAGTGGCAGGCCGAGCGCTACGTCGCATGGATTACAGCTTGGTAGGCTACGACAAAGATGAGAATCCCACGCAGGATAAACGAAAAATTGTTGAGTACCGCTTTCCACCAGAGTACGCCACCATTATTGGGGTACCGTTTAAATTCTTTAAAGGCGGCGAAAAAGTGCAGCCACCGCCCGGTGAGGCTATTCAAATTCGGGCACTACCTGAGCGGGAAGAAGAATATGAAATTCGGTTTCCACTACTGGAAGGCTACCGGCGCGATTTCGAAACAAGCGAACTCACCTATGATTTTAGCGAAGTGGAAGCCTATGAAATAAAAGGCGGTGAAAACCCCACAAAAACCACAATCGCGACCGCATTTTCCAGCGAAGAACGCACCCTGGAGCCGGAAAAGCTGCTGCAATACCGGGAACAGCAGATTATTTATGTGCTAACGCAAGATCTGATGGAAAGCTACTTTAGTGATGATGGGTACCTGTCACTATTCGGGCAGCTTAAGAACATTGTAAAAGAGTGGTATGAATCGCGCTTGAAACTGCTGAATATTCCGGACGACCGCTATAAACGATTTGTGCTTTATGAGAACAGAAAAGCTGTGCTGGATCATATTTATCGTGGTATAAATACGCATTTGAATACCAAAGAGCACCTGCGGCCTATTTTTATTAACAAATATGAAAAATTTGGGAGTACCAAATACACCAATGGGGTGACCCGAAGGGACGTCTTTGAAACTACCAAGAGTCATGTGAACTATGCGGTAGCTGACTCAGAGTGGGAGCGTATCTTTGCAAAAACATGCGAAGAGGTGGAGCAGGTACAGTCGTATGTTAAAAATGATTACCTGGGATTTACCATCGCCTATATGAAAGATGGCATTGAACGGCAATATCGGCCGGACTTTCTACTGAAAGTTGAGAATTCAGAAGGCGTGAAAGCCAATATAATCTTGGAAATTACTGGATACAATAAAGACAAGGATGAAAAAAAGTGGTACACCCAGCACAACTGGATACCAGCGGTTAATGCCGTTCGCGAAAAATATGACTTTAAGCCCTGGCACTTTTTTGAAATCGCCAATGAGATTAGCGATGTGAAGAACCAACTTATTAGCATTATTGAATCATTGGAAGCCGAATTGGAAATGGCCTAGTGCTTTTGAAATCCCTCCTTGAGGAGGGTGGGCCAATTCGTGAGTTTTCGAATTGGGTCGGGAGATGTTATTCCTGTACAAGCGACCAAACAGTTGGGGTAACTTTTGCCAGTGTCGGTTAGTCCAAGTTGCAAACTTGAACCAGATAGATAGCTATTTTTAAAAAGAATTATTGATGGTTACATTTTTAAATGATAAGGCGAGAAGTGTGGATTTTATTTAATCGGGTAATTACCCACCCTAAATCCCTCCCTATGTCGTAAAATCTCGACACAAGGAGAGACTCAAACCAGCTTCATATTACACTCCTTCATTGTTCCGATGGGTTATATAGGAATAGGGAAGGAGCCGGAGAATGGGCCCGAAAATGTAAATATTTTAAATAGTTACATTTAATTTGAACTGAATAACATTTTTAATCTAAACCACCATGTCCAGCAAATCGTACCGACATTCTGACGACAAACGAGCACATATTCCCTCAAAAGAAGAGGCTGGATATGAAGACGCCAACCCTAAAGTACAGTCTGAGGGAGAGCGTTATGAACTGCCCATAAATCCTATCCTGCACCGGGGCCGCGATCCGGAGCTTTTTTGGATGGACAAATACAAGCATGATGAAAAGATTCGTACCCTGCTGGACCAGCTTGGCGGGGCGAATACGTCTCCTGAAGTAGGGGAATTGGTGAATGAATTGCAGGCCGCGCTTTCCAACCCGCCGGAAGAGGCATGGGATGAGATGCTGGATATTGACATCCGCTCGCTTTACCGCACCGAGCATATTGCCCCCGAAATGTTGATTGAAGGGCTTACCAAACTGGTGGAAAGCC